>VOFF01000679.1_pt1 | contig 98106 bp, 109 predicted proteins | sample 5384061 | NCBI WGS metagenome assembly VOFF01 (sample SAMN12384725, study PRJNA508395) | human gut metagenome | isolation source: healthy gut E | host: Homo sapiens | reverse complement strand
GTTACGTATTGCTAGCAGTGCGTTCCTCGCCAGCGGTGGTGGATTCCTCTCGACAATCGAATCTGCCGCCCGGCGAATCTGGGGCAACCTGAGGGGCCTGAAAACCGCGGTCGATTATGGTGCCGACGCCGTCTACTGCGGCGGCAAAGCCTTCGGCATGCGATCGGCCCCCAAAAACCTAAGCCTTGAGGACTTTGAGGAAGGCTCGCGCTACGCCCATGAACGCGGCGCCCGCGTGTACGTGACCTGCAACGTGCTGCCGCGCAACAACGAGATCGAAGCCATGCGCGAGTACGTCGGCCAGCTCAAGGACACCGGCGTGGACGCGCTGATCGTCTCTGATATTGGCGTGATGATGGGCCGCCAGGTGGCTCCTTGAATCTGGAACGCACGTGACTAATTATCAGGCTGCGAACGCCTTCTATGAGCTTGGCGCTCGCCGTGTGGTGTTGGCCCGCGAGATGGACTTGCAGGCCGTGCGTGATATTCGCGCCAACATTCCTGATGACCTCGACATCGAATGCTTCGTCCACGGTGCTATGTGCATGGCCTTCTCCGGCCGCTGCCTGTTCTCCAACTATCTGACCGGCCGCGATGGCAATCACGGCGAATGCGCCCAGCCATGCCGCTGGAAGTATTCGATCGTGGAAGAGAAGCGCCCCGGCCAGTACTTCCCGATCGAGCAGACCGAGAACGGCGCCTATCTGTTCAATTCGCAGGACATGAATATGCTGGGGCACTTGGATGATTTGATTGACTCCGGTGCCACCAGCCTCAAAATCGAAGGCCGCGCGAAAAGCGCCTACTATATCGCCGCCATGACCAACGCCTACAAAACCGCGGTTAATGAATACATGATTCAACGCGGTTTTGAAGACGCTGATGGCAATGTTTTGAAGCCTTTCCATGACCGTGTGATTCGCCCGGGCGACCCCGATTTTGGCCAAGGAACCGAAGATCAAGTGATGCGCAATGCTGATGCCGCGTTCGCCGGTGTGGCCGATGAGGGATATGACCGTGGCTCTGATACTGCGGTTGCCGATTCGGTCACCGGCTCGGTTGCCGCAGAACGTGACCGCGTGACGGTTGCTGATGCCGTCGACTCAACTGCCTCTGGTACGCCGGCCGGCACCGCCGTCGAACCCGACGGCATGAGCTCTCACGCCCGTTCCACGCGCCGCAAGTCCAACACCGCGGTCGAACAGATTGAGACCGATTGGAAACATGCGGCCGTTCGCCCGGCCCCACACGTCGAACTGCCCGAATGGCTGCTCGAGGAAACCGACAAGGTGGCCCACCGCGACTACTCCACCGGCTTCTATTACCCGGAGCACAAGGTCACACAGAACACCGACCGCTCCGCCTACTTCCGCTCATGGCTGGTAGTGGGCGAAGTGCTGAGCTGGAGCGCGGACGAAGACGGACGTGTCACGCTGATGAGCCGTAACAAGATTGAGCCCGGTCAACAGGTCGAATTCCTGCTGCCTGGCGAGAGACCATTGGTCTTTACCGTGCCGGAAACCGGCCTGCGCGATGCCGATGGCGCGCCAGTACCCGCCATCAATAATCCGGCGCACGTGTTCTCGATGCCCTGCCCGCACCAGGTGCCCATCAACGCCGCCATCCGCTCGCGCACCAAAAAAGCCCACCCTCAAAGCCGAATAACCTACCACTCCGCCCCCGCTGACTGGGGGTGGTCATGAAAATCATGAACACCGCCCGCACCCAAGAAAGCATGCCTTATGCCTGAATACAGCGAAGAAATCCTCGATTCCAACAGCATCAGCTCTACCGATAAAGCCGGTCGCCCTATTCCGGTGACCATCCCCATCGCACTGGCCCCCGGCATCAAGGTGGTGTACACCACGCGACTGGGCGGCCTGAGCACCGGCGATTACGGCAACCTGAACCTCGGCGGCAAGTCCGGCGACGAACCTGAGGCCGTGCTGTCGAACCGCATCGCACTCGCCGAAGCGGTGCAAGCCCGCCTATCGCTGGTCTCCCAAGTACATTCCGGCGTGGCTGTGGACGTGGACGACTCGTTCGTCATCAACACCCCCTTCGGCTTCGACGTGTCCGGCACACATGGTGAGACTGACACTCCGCACGTCATCGAGGCGGACGGCCAGGTCACCGCACAATCCGGCATCGCCCTAGGCATGTTCGCGGCCGACTGTCTGCCGGTGCTGCTGGGCGACCCGGTCACCGGTATCATCGGTGCGGCCCACTGCGGCCGTCGTGGTCTGGAGCGCGGCGTGATCGGCGCCACGGTGGACCTGATGAAGAGCAAGGGTGCCGACCCGGCGAACATCGTGGCCACACTCGGCCCGCGCATCTGCGGCGACTGCTATGAAGTGGGCGACGAGATCGCCGACCAGTTCATCAAGCGCTTCCCGCTGACCAAGACGAAGACCCGTTTCGGCGGTGCCGGCATCGACATCGCCGAAGCCGCGATGATCGACCTCGCCTTCGCCGGTGTACATCAGGTGGTCGATTCGATGCCGCGCGTGCACGCCGCCACCCAGTACCTTGAGGAAGACCCGGAACTCGCCGAACTGTGCCGTACGGACGGCGAAGGCCCGGCCGAGCTCGCGGAGCGCATCGACAACATCAGCCACAGCATGTGCACGCTCGAAAACCCACTGTGGTACTCGCACCGCCGCGCCGCGCTCGCCAACAAAACACACGAAGGCCGCCTCCTCGCCCTCATCGTGCGTGACTAAACGGAGAATGCGAGCACATTCCGTGGAGAAGATGTGATGCAGTTCACGGACGGCCAGCCCTCACCTTACGGTGGTGCCTATGACTGAGAGAGATTTCGATACCCCCGTCGAGACGCCTACCGTCCAACCGGCCCCCGCTCAGGGTGCCAAACCGGCGCAAACCGTGCCGGTGGTGGCCGTGGTGCTGGCCGCCGGCTTCGGTACGCGCTTCGACCCCGATAATCCCAAGCAGCTTGTCTCCGTGGGCGGCAAGCCCATCGTGTGCTGGAGCATTGATGCCTTTGAACATTGCGATCGCGTCAGCGACATCGTGGTGGTGGTCAATCCCAAGGTGCGCGGTGAAGTGGAAACGTTGGTTGGCGAGATGGGCTACACCAAAGTCCGCGTCATCATTGACGGTGGTGACGAACGTGGGACAGTACCGCCGCCGCGCTCGACATGCTGGCTACGGCTGGCATTCCGGACGATGCCAAGATTCTGATCCATGACGCCGTCCGTCCGTTCGTGGAACAGTCCGCCATCGACGGTTCGATTGATGCGCTCGACCAGTTCACGGCCGCGACCGTGGCCTACGCCTCAACCGACACCGTGCTGTTGACCGAGGATCTGGGCGATTTGAAAGTGGTCAAGTCGGTGCCGGACCGCCCGAACACCTTCCGCGCGCAGACCCCGCAATCCTTCCGCTTCGCGACGATTCGTCACGCTTACGATTTGGCTGCCGCCGACCCGGACTTCCATCCCACCGACGACACGCGCGTAGTGGTCGATTATCTGCCTGATGAACCCGTCGCCATTGTCTCCGGTGCGGAAACCAACCTGAAAGATCACCACGCTGGAAGATATTCCCACAGCTGAGCGTATCGCCGAGGAGATTCTCGGTCGTGATCCCAAGGAAGAGGCCCGCGCCCGCATGCACGCCCTGCTGGCCCAAGCGGCCGGCCAGATGCATCGCTAGACTGGCATTATGCGTGAACTCAATGTTGTGATCTCCGGCTTCGACCACTATGACGGCGTGGAGGTCAATCCCGCCGTCGAAGTGCCCAAGGCCATCGCCGAGCAGGGACTGGGCGTCTCCTCTGCTCCGGACGATCCGTTGGAGCAGGTCGCCGTCACCGTTCATGCTGTCAGCATCCCGGTGAGCTTCGCCAAAGCCTGGCCCACGCTGAAAGAGACGATTGAGGCCACCAAGCCCAATATCGTCATCGCCACCGGGCTCAAGCACGCAGCCCGAGGCGTGATGCTTGAACGATGCGCCACCAACCTGATGGACGCGATCAAGCCAGACGCGGACAACGTGATCCCACGCCGCGAACCCATCGACCCCAATGGCCCGGCCGCCTATTGGACCCGCCTGCCGTTGCGCTCGATCCTGAATGATTTCACGGACGATTCGATTCCGGCCACCTTGAGTTCGGACGCAGGTACGTTCGTATGTAATTCGCTGTTCTACAACTTGCTCAACTGGACCGCCACCCAGGAGCGGGTGCTGGGCGGATTCGTCAGCTTCCCTCCGGTCGTTCCGGCGCATTCCAGCCAGCATGGTCTACCACTCGACCAGCAGATCGCCGCTGGCCGTGATGTGGTACGCGAAGCCGTGCGCTACTATCTCAAGCCCTCCAGCTCCGACATCCTCATCGCCTAGCACGCTGTGCGCCACGCCGGAATAGAACATGGTTCGCACGCATTGTAACGATTGCGCGTCGCTCAACGCTCAGCGCTAGTGCGATGCGCTACAGTGCTTCAAGGATGTGCCAAGAGCTTTATGCGTGTGCGAAAGGAATAAACAGCGATGGTGGATCGTTTCCCGGTGGTGCTGCGAGGATATGACAAGGAGAAGGTTGATGCTGCCTTCGATGCTACTCAGGAGAGTATGAAGCGTGCGCAGCAGACGTTGGCCAGCATGCGTGAGCAGATTGCGGCGGATGACGACCGTATTCTGCAACTGCAGGCCCAACTTCAGGAAGAGAAGAACAAGAAGCCGGAAGGCAACAGCTTCGCTTCCTTGGGAGCGAACGCCCAGCAGATGCTTGCCTCCGCCGAACAGACGAGTACCGAACTGCTGGAACGCGCCAAGCAGGACGCGTCCTCCATCCGTACCACGGCTCAGGCTCAGGCCGAAACACTGATCAACAACGCCAAGCTGGATGCCCAGCATATTGTTGACGACGCCAATGCCAAGGCCGCCTCGATTCTGACGAACGCCAGCAATCAAGCCGAATCAGTGACCACCTCCGCCAACGAGGATGCCGCACAACTGCGCTCCGAAACTGCCAAGACCATCACCGAACAGCGTCAGACCGTCGAGCTTGAGCTCAGCAACGCGCGCGAAGAGCACACCAAGAAGATGGCTTCCGAACGCTCCACTCAAGAGCGCGAAATCGCCGACATGAAGGCGGAGGCGACCCAGCAGGTTGCCGCAATGCGCAAAAGCGCCAATGAGGAGATCACCAAGCTTAAGTCTGATTCCAACGATCAGATTGAGGCGGCGCTCTGCCGAGGCCAACAAGAAGCTCGCCGACGTGCGCGAGCAAGTGTCCAAGATGATGACCGAAGCCCAGCGCAAGGCCAGCGAAATCATTGATGCGGCCAAAACCAAGGGTCAGGAAATCACTGATGAGGCCGAGGTCAAGCGCACCAGCACGATGAGCCAGGTCAACGCCGAGGTCGAGCAGATCCGTCACGACATCGCCGCTCAGCAGGATGAGGCCACGAAGAAGGTCAACGAACTGCTGCAGCACCTCGAAGAGCGTCGTGTGGCGGCCAAGCGGGAAGCCGATGAGTTGGTCGGTCAGGCCAAGAACACTCGCGACCAAGCCGATTCGTATGCCGCGTCCAAGCGCGAGGAGGCGGACATCCAGGCCGCCGCAATCGTACATAAGGCGGGCGAGGAAGCCGATGCGCAGATCGAGGAGCGTCGCGCCGCCGCCCAAAGCGAGCTTGACGGTCTGTCCAAGCGCATCGCCGATCTGCAGGAACGCGAGTCCGTCATCACCCAGCGTGTTTCGGAACTGCGTTCTATGTTCTCGCAGGCGTTCTCCGGATTCGCTTTCGGCGGTAATGCGGCGGCCTCTGGCCAGGATCAGGAAGCCGCTGCCGTGGCGGCATTGCCGGTGGTTGCGCCCGTCCCGGAAGTCAAGCCTGTACACAACGAGGCCGATGACCAGCCGGGTGAGTTGAGTGGAAACGAGTCGGCTGCCGACGATCACAATGAGACAGATGCGGCACCGGCTGATTCGGCTGATTCGGCTGATTCGGCTGATTCGGCTGCGCAGAATGAGCAGTCCGAATCGTCTGAGCCGTCCGAGCACCAGACACAGGGCGAACCGGAGGCCCCGACTCAGGAGAATCCGGCCGTATCTGAGCAGAACGGCGAATGACAGGCCTTCGATTAGACTACTAGCGGTAAGAATTACGGCACCTGCGCTTTCGAGCCAGGTGCCGTATTCGTTTGAATCTGCGCCACAAGCGCACCATCACAGAAGGAGTATGACATGAGTGAATTGACGCCTCTGACCGACGAAGCGTTGAATACCCTGCGCGGCGATTTCGCACAGAGCGGCACCAACCGTCTGGCCATGAACGCGGTGACCGCCGCCGGCATCGACAAGGTGGCTCGCAATTATGACCGCGCTCGTCTGATGCAGCGTCGTTTCTCCACCATCGTTGACAATGGCGAAGCCACCCATCAGGATCGCTCCGGCCGCTGCTGGCTGTTCAGCTCCCTGAACGTGGCCCGTTTCGTGGCCAAGAAGAACATGAACTTGAAGGAGTTCGAGTTCTCCCAGAACTACGGATGTACTACGACAAGCTGGAGCGCGTCAACTACTTCCTTAAGGATGTGGCCGCTCTGGTGGCTGCCGGAGAGCCTTCCGACTCCCGCCTGATGCAGCACCTGCTCGCCGACGTGATGGGCGATGGCGGCCAGTGGACCATGGCCATGAACGTGTACAAGAAGTACGGCGCTGTGCCCAAGGACCTGTTCCCGGAGACCGAATCCTCCAAGAACACCGGTGAAATGAACATCCAGCTGCGCCACATGCTGCACACCGCCGTGGCGCACATGTACGCCGCTGACGGCGATGCCTCCAAGGTCGAGGCGATTATTGCCGACGCCACTGCTGCCGGCCACCGTATTCTGACCATCCACCTGGGCGAGCCGCCGGTTTCCTTCGACTGGGAATGGACCGACAAGGATGGCGAATTCCACCGCGACGGCGAGATTACGCCGGTTGAGTTCTGGAAGAAGTACGTGGGTCCGGCTGATCTTGAGGACTACGTGTGCCTGGTGGACGATCCGCGCACCGAGCACGCCAAGGGCAAGAAGATCGGCATCGAGCACCTCGGCAATGTGGCTGGCGGCGACGCCACCGAGTACCTCAACGTGCCAAACCAGTTCATGAAGGACTGCGTCAAGCAGATTCTCGTTGAGCAGGGCATTCCGGTATGGTTCGGTGCCGACTGCCACCCGTTCATGGACCGTGAGAACGGCGCTTGGGCCACCGACCTGTTCGAGTACGGCCGCGTGTACGACGTGGACTTCGATTTGGACAAGGAAGCCCGCGTGCGCTTCGGCGACTCCGCCATGAACCACGCCATGGCTTTCGCCGGCGTTGACGTGGCCGACGACGGCACCACCCGCCGCTGGCGCGTGGAGAACTCTTGGGGCGCCAAGATCGCCGACAAGGGCTACTTCACCATGTCCGACGACTGGTTCACCGAATACGTCTACGAGGTAGCCGTCCCGAAGGCCCTGTTGCCCGAGGAATACCAGAAGGCCCTCGAAGAGCCAGCCACCATGCTCCCCGCATGGGATCCGATGGGCGCTTTGGCCTGACTTCGTCAGCCTCCCGGAATCGGCCTGACGGCCAATGCTGTGTTTTCTCGCAGCCTGTCGGCTGCTAGGGTCTCTCCCTCTGTCAGCGCGAAGCCGCTGACAGAGGGAGAGACCGCGGTCGCAGGCCGCACAACAACACAGCATCGCCGCAGGCGAGTCCACACAGGCGAGTCCACCCAAAGTCCATAACTGCCGGCCCAACAAGCAGTCCCCGTAACAAACTGCTATAGTTGGGCTTTTTGCGTCTATGGCGACATACCGACAGTACGTATACAAGGAAAGGAGTCGAGCAATGGCAGCTACGTGGTCCGGATAGTTCCGAGGATGAACGTCGTTTGGGGGGAGCAGGCCGTCTTTCCTGAGACCGTCGATGTCAACATTCGTCAGCTTGACCCCATTCCCGCGCCGCGTGCCTTCCTCAGGGAGCAGCCGCTCACCGATGAGATGAGCGAGCTCGTGCTCCACTCGCGGCAGGAAATCCGCGATGTGCTCAACGGCCGCGACGACCGACTGCTCGTCATCGTGGGCCCCTGTTCAATCCACGACCCGAAGGCCGCGCACGAGTACGCAGAAAAGCTGGCTGCCGTCAAGCGCGAGTTGGAAGACCGACTCGTGATCGTGATGCGCGTGTACTTCGAGAAGCCGCGCACCACCATCGGCTGGAAAGGCCTCATCAACGACCCCGATCTGGACGGTCGCTTCAATATTCGTAAGGGCATGTGGCTGGCCCGCAAGGTGCTCACCGACGTGCTGAGCCTCGGCCTGCCCGCCGCCACCGAATGGCTTGACCCCATCACCCCGCAGTACATCTGCGACGCGATCAGCTGGGGTGCCATCGGCGCGCGTAACACCGAATCCCAAGTCCACCGCGAACTGGCCAGTGGCCTGTCCATGCCGGTGGGCTTCAAGAACTCCACCGACGGCTCCATCAAGGCCGCCGCCGATTCCTGTTTCGCGGCCGGCTTCGAGCATCACTTCCTGTCCATTAACTTGGACGGTCGCGTGATTTCCGCCGAAACCAAAGGCAACCCGGATTGCCATCTGGTTCTGCGCGGCTCCAGCCACGGCCCGAACTACGATGCCGAATCCGTGCGTCAAGCTCTGGAAGACCTCAAGGTTTCCAAAGCGTCCGGCCCGAGCCAGCATGGCCTCGTCATCGATGCCGCCCACGGCAACTGCGGCAAAGACGAACACCGCGAAGCCGAAGTCATCGAAGAGATCGCTGAGCGCCTGGCGCACGGCGAACAAGGCATCACCGGCGTAATGATGGAAAGCTTCTTGGTCGGCGGTCACCAAAAAGCCGGCCCCGCTCGACCAGTTGGTCTACGGTCAGTCCGTCACCGACTCTTGCGTGCCGTGGGAACGCACCAACGAACTGCTGCACACCCTAGCCGACGCCGTCACCGCTCGCCGCTCGGCTAAATAGCTTTGTCTTTGTAAAAATGCTCACTGAGACCCACTCAGTGAGCATTTTTTGCCAATAACGGTGGCCATGTCAGTTTGTTCCCGTGACACCTTATCCTTGGGAAGGATACTGACCCAAGGAGAGATGTTATGCAGCAGCAGGAGGAAGCAGCACATTCGCTGCATCCGTTGCAAGTCGGTCCGCAGCCGTTGAACACCCCAGAAGAGCTTCGCGCCATTCGTCAGGCGATGGGGGAGGGGAAGAACCCGCTCGTTGCCACTGATGTGCCGCGTTGGGAAGATCAGGTGGGTGTCAGTCGCATCATCAACCGCCGCGTATTGGAGTTGGAGCCGCTGCCCACGCCCGCGCAAGTGCTCGCTGAACTCCCGCTGACTGATCAGGCTCAGGAAATCGTCGCCTACTCGCGTGATGAGATTCGCGCGTGCCTGTACGGCCAAGACGACAGGCTGTTGGTCATCGTCGGCCCCTGTTCGGTTCATGACCCGAAGGCCGCGCTGGACTACGCGCGCCGATTGGCCAAGCTGAAAGATGAGCTCGGTGAACAGCTGCTCATCGTCATGCGCGTGTACTTCGAGAAGCCGCGCACTACCATTGGCTGGAAGGGCCTGATCAACGACCCGGATATTGATGGCAGCCACAATATTCGCAAGGGCCTGTTGCTTGCTCGCAAAACCTTGCTTGGTGTGCTGAAGGAAGGATTGGCGGCCGCCACGGAATTTCTGGAGCCCACCAGCCCGCAGTTCATCTCGGACGCGGTGAGTTGGGGCGCCATTGGTGCGCGCAACACGGAAAGCCAGATCCACCGCCAATTGGCCAGCGGGCTTTCCATGCCGGTCGGCTTTAAGAATGCCACTGACGGCTCGGTGAAGGCAGCGGTCAACGGTTGCTTCGCCGCTGCTCAGCAGCACACGTTCTTCGGCATTGACCATCTGGGGCGTGCCTGCGCAGTCGAGACCCTTGGCAACCCGGACTGCCATGTGGTGTTGCGCGGCTCGATTCACGGCCCGAACTACGATGCCGAATCCGTGGCCAAAGCCATGGAAGACGTACGCGCCGAAATGCCCGCCGAATCCGCAGCCTCGCATGGTCTGATTGTTGATTGCTCGCACGGTAACTCCGGCAAGGACGAACATCGTCAGGCCGAAGTCGTGCGCAATATTGCCAGCAGAATTGCAGCTGGCGAACAGGGTATTACCGGCATCATGATGGAAAGCTTTATTGAAGGAGGCAATCAGAAGGCCGCGCCGCTTGATCAGCTGGTCTATGGCAAGTCGATTACTGACAAGTGCATCAGCTGGGAAGAAACCGAGGCCTTGCTGCGCGAGCTTGCGGAAGCCGTAGCCACACGGCGTTGGCACTGAGTTGCGTCATCGGCTCTCTCGCGGGAGCAATGCAACGAAACGTCTCTACCCCTCAGCCGGCCATTCGGCGGCCACCTCCCCTGACAAGGGGAGCCGAAAGTGTTGTGAAAGGAACTTACGTATGGGTATGAAAACTGTAGCTATTATTGGCGCATTGGATGAGGAAGTGGCGCTGATCGCCAAATCGCTCACGCATGTGACGCACACCGCCAAGGGCAGCCTTGACATCGTGTCCGGCACGGTCGACTCCTTCGGTTCTGACGTCATCAAGGTTGCCGCAACGGTAGGCGGCATGGGACTGGTCAATGCGGCCGCCACCACGCAGCTGCTGATTGACGAGATTGCCCCGGACGCCGTGATTTTCAGCGGCATCGCCGGCAACCTCAACACCCACCTGCACATCAACGACGTGGTGCTCGGCGGCACCCTGCGCTACCTCGACACTGACATGCGGCTCGTAGGCCAGTGGAAGCCCGGCACTGCGGACGCTCCGGTGGAGGAATTCCACTCTGATGACCGTCTGCTGGAAGTCGCCGACGAGGCGCTTGCCAATGCGGGCATTACCCACATCACCGGCATCATCGCCTCCGGCAACTACTTCGTGGACACGCCCCAAAAGGTCGAGGAGGTCATCCGACTCACCGGGGCTGACGCCGTGGAGATGGAAGGCGCCGCCGTGGCACAGGTCGCCGCCCGCAATAACGTGCCGGCACTGGTGATTCGTGCCCTTTCCGACAACGCCGACACCGATTACGAGGTATTCAAGGAGTTCGACATCTCCGAATACGCCGATACCGCCGCCCGTCTGGCTGTCGACATCGTCAAGCGCCTGTAACTGGTCACCTCCAAGTTCGGCGTTGCCGGTGTGGGCTGGTACATGGCCATCATGACTGCCCTCGCTCTGCTCGCTCTGTTCCTGATCAAGGAAAGCAAGGACAAGGACTACGAGCTGTAAATAGAGCTCCCCATATTATGCTCCCGCCAGCGGGAGCATTTTGTTATGTCGTCCCGCCAAAAATGAACAATAGACGAACTTACGTAGTTTAGGCATCTCACTACGCCTCGCACGTTTTACTCTGGAAATCATGGATATCTGGCAGATCGTCGTGATTGTGGTGCTCGCCGCGCTGATACTGGTGTGGGTTGCCGTCATCGCCTACAACAAAGGCCGCGTTTCAGGCCGGCTCGTCGCCGAACAGGACCTGTCCGGCGACGAGGATACGCATTCTCTATTCGGTGATGATGCGCCCGTGCGCCCCACCGAGCGTCGCCTGATTGAAGTCCTGCCCGAAGCCCTGATCGTCACCGACCGCAACGGTCTGGTCCAATATTCAAGCCCCGGCTCAGTGCCATTCGGCCTAGTCTCCGGCGACCGACTCAACTCGCGTGAAGTCGAGGACATCCTCACTCAGGCCGCCGCCGACGGTGGCATGCGTGAGCGTGAGGTTCAGCTGCCGGTCAATCGCAATTCCTATCCGTCCTCTAATGGCCGAGGACTGGAGGCCGGCCAGTCACGCCCGTCCAACACGCTGTATTTGCGTGTGCGCATTGGCGATATCGGCGATGACCTGTACGCCATCTTCATCAACGACATGTCCGAGCAGCGCCGTTTCGAGGCCGTCCGCCGTGACTTTGTGACCAACGTTTCGCACGAACTCAAGACTCCGGCCGGTGCCATCGCGCTACTGGCCGAAACCGTGACCGACGCCGCCGATGATCCGGACGCCGTACGGTATTTTTCCGGCCGTATCTCCAAGGAATCCGCGCGCCTGACCGAACTGGTGCATCATCTTATCGACTTGCAGAAAGCCCAAAGCCCGCAAAGCGTGATCGATGCGCGGCGCATTTCCGCGCTGGATGTGGCACGCGCCGCCATCGCCGCCAATCAGACCCAAGCCGACTCCCCGCCATGTGGATATCCGACTGAGTGTCAACGGACAGTCAGTACCCACGAAGGTCGAGGAGCCGGCCGATGGCGAAGGTTCCTTGGAAGAATCAGGCAGCCCAGCCACGAACGGTCCGATGATCAAGGCCGACAAAGAGGCCATGCAAACCGCCGTCAAGAACCTCGTAGAGAACGCCATCCATTACTCGCCCGAACACACCACTGTGGCGGTCGGCGTGGGGGAGCGCGATGGCAAAGTCACCATTCGCGTGGTCGATCAGGGCATCGGCATCCCCGCCAAATCGCTGGACCGCATTTTCGAGCGATTCTACCGGGTCGACCCGGCCCGTTCGCGCGAGACCGGCGGTTCGGGACTCGGCTTGGCCATCACCAAGCACTGCGTGCAGGAGAACGGCGGTCGGATTTCGGTCTGGTCGCGTACGGGGGGAGGGGTCGACGTTCACCATCGAGCTGCCGGCCGCCCCGGATGAGGATGACGACGAGGCCCGGTCGGACGAGTCGACACAAGCGTAGGGCCTTGGTTGGTGCCCGACATGGTGCCATTCCATTGCCACACAATCACACAGTGGGCGAGGTGCGCACACCGCGCGTAGCCCAATTACGCAATTACGTACTTTCGGGAAACAGCAGGCTAACGGAGAACAAATGGTTACGATAATGTCGGAAAACTTTGCGCCTATGCGCACGGGAACATACCCAAGAAAGGCTACTATGACACGCATTCTTATCGTCGAAGACGAGGAATCCTATCGCGAGCCGCTGGTATACCAGCTCACACGCGAGGGGTACGACGTGTCCGCCGCCGCCACTGGCGAGGAAGGTCTGGAACTGTTCACCAAGGGCGGCATCGATTTGGTGCTGCTTGATTTGATGCTGCCGGGCATTGACGGCACTGCACTGTGCCGCCGCATTCGTGAGCAGAGCCGTGTGCCGATTATTATGCTCACCGCCAAGAGCGCCGAAATCGATAAGGTCGTTGGCCTTGAGATTGGTGCGGACGATTATGTGACCAAGCCGTACTCTTTCCGTGAGCTGCTGGCACGTATTCGTGCCGTGATGCGTCGCAATCAGGCCACTGCCCAGGCTTCCGGCACTGTGGATGACGATATTCCGCTGGTGTGTGGCGATATCGCCATGCAGGTTGGCCAGCATCAGGTCACCGTACGCGGCGAAACCGTGTTCTTCCCGCTCAAGGAATTCGAACTGCTCGAATACCTCATGCAGAACAAGGGCCGTGTGATGACGCGTCACCAGCTGATCGACCGCATCTGGGGTTCGGATTATGTGGGCGACACCAAGACGCTCGACGTGCATGTCAAGCGCGTGCGCTCCAAGATCGAGGAAGATCCGGCGCACCCCAAGTATCTGACTACCGTGCGCGGTCTCGGATACAAGATCGATACTCCCGCGGAGTAAATGGAAGGCGGCCTTCGGGTCGCCTTTTTTGTTGTGGATTGTGGGCCTCGCCGCAGGCGAGCCCGCTCCAAAACTACGTAGCCTCAACGTAGCCCACAAACATCCAAGTGTTCATCTTCTGTTTACTGATTTCGGTTTTGGGCCCTTGAAACCACCAATACGCTTGTAGTTGTCATGAATTGACCGGGCAGCGCTGAGCCGCCCGCGAATAGTTGATAGAGGGATTAAGTAATAATCATGCAGAAGAACATCCTCGTTCGCTCCATTGCCGCTCTGTCCGGCATTGTGATGCTCGCTTCCGTGGCCGCCTGCGGCGATAACACCGCCACCACGACCGACAACAGCTCCTCCTCCGATTCCACTTCCAAGTCCACCCCGATCTCCGGCAACTTCTCGGGCGCCGGCGCCTCCTCTCAGCAGGCCGCTGTTGAAGCTTGGATCGCCGGCTTCCAGGGCACCAACCCTGAGGCCAAGATCGCCTACAACCCGTCCGGTTCCGGCGCTGGCGTGCAGACCTTCCTGACCGGTGCCACCGCTTGGGCCGGCTCCGACAAGGCCCTTGCCGATGACGAAGTTGAGCAGTCCAAGTCCGTGTGCACTGAAGGCACCGCCTTCGATGTCCCGGTCTACATCTCCCCCGATCGCCGTGGTTTTCAACCTCAAAGGGCGTTTCCGATGCCGGCAAGCACATCAACATGGACGCTGCCACCATCGCCAAGATCTTCTACGGCAAGATCACCAAGTGGAACGATCCGGCCATCGCCGATCAGAACAAGGACCTGAAGCTGCCCGACACCGCCATCACCGTGGTGCACCGCTCCGATAAGTCCGGCACCACCCAGAACTTCGTCTCCTACTTCAAGGACGTCACCCCTGACAACTGGACCTACGACCTCTCCGAGAACTGGCCGAACGAGGTTGGCCAGGGTGCCAAGGGCACTTCTGGCGTGATCTCCACCGTCAAGCAGGCCGACGGCACCATCGGCTACGCTGACTTCTCTCCAGGTCGGCGACCTGGGCACCGTGGCCGTCAAGGTCGGCGACAAGTACAACGAGATTTCCGCCGAGGCCGGCTCCAAGGTCATTGGGGATTCCAAGCAGGACGACACCGTTAAGGGTGACGACCGCATCGTCATCAAGATCAACCACGCCACCGAGGCCGAGGGCGCTTACCCGATTGTCCTGGTCTCCTACGACATCGTCTGCCCGGCCTACAAGGACACCAAGCAGGCTGAGTTCGCCAAGGCTTTGCTGACCTACGTGACCTCCGACGAGGGGCCAGAAGGCCGCTCAGGATGCCGCCGGCACCGCTCCGCTGCCCTCCTCCCTGAAGTCCGAGATCACCAAGTCCATCGAGGCCATCAAGACCAAGTGATGACGTCGGCCCGCAAGGGTCGTGTGGACTGGACCTGACAACTGAACGATAGACTGTAGTAGTAAGAGCAGTCGCCGCCAACTTTAAGCCGCAGTCGTAAACCATACGGCTGCGGCTTAAAGCGGGTCAGGACCCGAACGGTTTGGCGAAGTCACAGACGAAAACCGCACCACTTGAATACTTGATAACCACCCTATATAAGGAGAATCCGTGAGTTCGCAAGACAAAACGGCTGTGCAGCCAGTTGGTGGCAAGACCGCCGACAAGGTGTTTCGCGGTGTGGCATACGCCTGCGGCATCCTGATCCTGGTTGTACTTGCCGCTGTGTTCCTGTTCCTGTTTTTTCCGCGCCTGGCCACTCATCGGTGGCGATCAGGGCCGCCAACAGCCAGACACCGTGTCCAGCTTTACCGGCGGCAAGGCCAGCAGCTTCTGGGGCTACGTGCTCCCGCTGTTGTTCGGTACTGTGCTCGTGTCTTTGCTGGCACTGCTGATTGCCTTCTTCGTGTCCATCGGCATTGCGCTGTTCATTTCGCATTATGCGCCTAAGAAGCTCGCCACCGCGCTGAGCTATGTGGTCGATTGCTGGCTGCCATCCCGTCCGTTATCTACGGTTTGTGGGGCGGCCTGATTCTGGTGCCGGCCATCTACCCGTTCTGGAACTGGGTTGCCAACCACCTGGGCTTCATTCCACTGTTCGAGGGCCCGGCCGCCAACCCGCCGCGCACCGTCGCCACCGTGGCTGTGGTGCTCGCCGTTATGATTTTGCCGATTATCACCTCCATGTCCCGCGATATCTTCATGCAGACCCCACGCCTGCACGAAGAGGCCGCGCTGGCGCTCGGCGCCACCAAGTGGGAGATGATTCGTCTGGCCGTGCTGCCCTTCGGCAAGTCCGGTATCGTGTCCGCCTCCATGCTGGCTCTCGGCCGCGCGCTTGGCGAGTCGATGGCCGTGTTGATGATCCTGTCCCCGGGCCTCAACTACTCCATCAAGCTGCTGCAGGCCTCGCAGAACCAGACCATCGCCGCGAATATTGCCGCACAGTACCCTGAAGCCAACGATCTGGGCGTCTCCACGCTGATCGGAACTGGTCTGATTCTGTTCCTGATCACGTTCGTGGTCAACTTCATCGCCCGTAAGCTTACCGAGAAAGCGACTGCGTGATGACTGCTGCTGAGAACACTGAAAAGACTCCGATGGACGGCGCGCCCGAAATCGACTTCGATCGTTTCCGCCCGACCCGTTCCGCCATCCAGCGCCGTAATATCATGGACCGCTTCATGTGGGCCCTGATCGCGGTGGCGTTTGTGATCGCCTGCATCCCGCTGATCTCCCTGCTGTGGACCACTATCGTCAACGGCATCAAGCGCCTGAACCTGAACTTCCTGAGCTACAACATGACCGGTGTGGTCGGTGGTAGCCAGACCCCGTCCGGTGGTTACGGCGGTGTGCTGCACGCCATCATCGGTACTCTCGAAATCACCGCTGGCGCTATGGTTATCTCCATTCCGATCGGTTTGATGTGCGCCGTGTACCTGGTCGAATACTCGAACCGCGGCAAGCTCGCCACCACGGTCTCCCTGCTCGTCGACGTGATGAGCGGCATCCCGTCCATCGTGGCCGGCCTGTTCGCCTTCTCGATGTTCACGATTCTGCTGGGCCCCGGTACCATCAACGGTTTCGAAGGCTCCGTGGCTCTCTCCCTGCTGATGCTGCCCACCGTGGTCAAGTCCAGCGAGGAAATGCTCAAGATCGTGCCGAACGATTTGCGTGAGGCTTCGCCTTGGCTCTGGGCGTTACCAAGCAGCGCACGATTACCAAGATCGTGCTGCGCACCGCTCTGCCGGGCATCGTCTCCGGTGCCATTCTGGCCATCGCCCGCGTGATTGGTGAGACCGCACCGTTGCTGATGACCGCCGGCTACATCTCCAGCACCAACGTGAACCTGTTCTCCGGCCAGATGACCACCCTGCCGGTGTTCGTCTACCAGGAGTACTCGAAGCTCAGCGCGAACTGCCCGCCCAACGCCGACGCCACCTGCGTGACCACGATTCCGATGGAACGTGCGTGGGCTGCGGCTCTCGTGCTGATCGTCATCGTGCTGCTGCTGAACCTCATTGGCCGAATCGTGGCGAAGGTCTTCGCCGTCAAGACCGAACGCTAAGCCAGTCGCTAAGCCTAAGCCTTAAGAACACAAGGAAATATAAGGAAACATCATGGGACAACGTATTGACGTCAACCACGAAAACATCTACTACGGCGACTTTCTGGCCGTGGAAGATGTGAACATCAACATCGAGCCGAACAAGGTCACCTCCTTCATCGGCCCGTCCGGCTGCGGCAAGTCCACCGTGCTGCGCACCTTGGACCGTATGCACGAGATCATCCCCGGCGCTCACGTCGAGGGCGAGGTGCTGCTCGAAGGCAAGAACCTGTACGACAAGGACGTGGATCCGGTGGCCGTGCGCCGCGACGTCGGCATGGTCTTCCAGCGACCGAACCCGTTCCCGACCATGTCCATCCGTGAGAACGTGCTGGCCGGTGTGCGCCTGAACAACCACCACCTGGCCAAGTCCGACGCCGACGATCTGGTCGAGTGGGCTCTGCGCGGTGCCAACCTCTGGGAAGAGGTCAAGGACCGTCTTGACAACCCTGGCATCGGCCTGTCCGGTGGCCAGCAGCAGCGTCTGTGCATCGCCCGCGCCGTGGCCGTCCACCCGCAGGTGCTGCTCATGGATGAGCCCTGCTCCGCCTTGGACCCGATTTCGACCTTGGCTGTCGAGGATCTGATCAACGAGCTCAAGAGCGACTACACCATCGTGATCGTGACCCACAACATGCAGCAGGCCGCCCGTATCGCCGACTACACCGCCTTCTTTAACCTGAAGGCAGTGGGCCAGCCCGGTCACCTCGAGTACTTCGCGGACACCATCACGATGTTCAACAACCCGCAAAACGAAGAAGCCGAGCGCTACATCTCTGGAAGGTTCGGCTGATCGTTTCCTGCGCGCAGCGTAATGATTTGTGCGTAGGAGAAACGGCAAAGCCCGCCGCAAGGCGGGCTTTCGCATATTCAACGCGAGTATTGCCGAGTATTATCGTTCTCGCAACGGAGCGAGCTGGAATACTTTGTCGGACTGGGCGGCGACTTCCCGCTTCGGTCGATCGACGGGAGAACGGCGGGTAAAGCGGTACAAGACAAGTCCGCACGATGAATACTCTGTGATGAATCTTCTGTTTACGGTGCGAGTGTGGAAGAATGGTCACAGCAAGGTCCAGCAAAGGAGCATAGGTGAGTACTGGTCTGATCGTCGGCATTGTCGTTGTCGTTATTATCGTTGTCTTGATTGGTTGGGGCGTCAGCGCCTATAACAACCTGGTGACGCTGAAGAACCGTGTGAAGAACGGTTGGGCGCAAATCGACGTGCAGTTGAAGCAGCGCGCCGACCTCATCCCGAACCTGGTGAATACCGTCAAGGGGTACGCATCCCACGAGTCTGAAGTCTTCACTCAGGTGACCGCCGCCCGCGCCGGCGTAGTGGCTGCGGCCAGCAACCCGAGCACGACCACTGCTCAGCGCGCCGCCGCCGAAAACCAGCTGTCCCGCGCCCTGTTCAACCTGCAAGCCACGGCTGAGGCATATCCGCAGCTGCAAGCCAACCAGAACTTCATGGATCTGCAGAACCAGCTCAAGGAACTGGAGAACAAGATCGCCTACGCCCGTCAGTTCTACAACGACGTGGTCCTGAAGCTCAACACCGCTATCGAAACCGTGCCGACGAACATCATCGCCGGTCTGTTCCACTTTGAGCAGGCGCAATACTTCGAGGCCGATGACGCTTCCCGTCAGGTGCCACAGGTCCAGTTCTGACCCGCTTCAGGCCCGTCCGGTAAGCCGCCGGCCGGGCCCGTATTGCCTTAAGAGAGGGAAGACATGCGGATACGATTCATTCGCGCCGGAATCATCAGCATTGTTGCCACGGTGGTGTTGGCAGTTATCACCTTGGCGATAATCGGGACTTCCGCGTTCGGCGATTCGGCCGACCTCAGCTACCGCACGCTGGACTATGATGTGACCGCCACCGCGAACGGTGATTTGAAGGTCACGCAGCATATCGACGTCAAGATGCGTGAACGTACCGACAGTGACGACAACACCAAGCCGTGGAAGCAACTGTTTCAGCAATACACGCTGAACTCCGGCACCTTGACTGATATCAGCGATATCAGCGTGCGCAACGTCACCGACGGCATCGACTACGCACAACAGAGCGAGCCCAAGCTGCCCAGTGACGTCTCTTCCGACAAGGAATGGAACAGTGACTACGCCAACCATTGGTATATCGCCGATGTGAGCGATGGCAGCGACCATCCAAAGGCATACACGCCCGGTACCGATGGCCTCAAGCCCAGCGCCTCCGCCACCGAAGATAACATGACCGTGGAGATCGGCTGGAATATTCCGGTCACCACCGAGGCCGACAGTATGAAGTTCGACGTGAGCTTCACCATGCACGATGTGGCCACCAAATGGAAAGACGTGGCCTCTTCCAATGGGAGCCGTTCGGCAAGAAGAACCAAGTGCCTATCGGCACGGTCACCGGCACCGTCCACTTCCCCAACGGCATCACCGGCAAAACCTCATGGACATGGCTGCACACCGAGCGCACCTCGGAAACCAAGCGCAACAGCGACGGCAGCTACCCGTTCATGGCCTACAACATCCACAATGGCGACTACCTCGATGTGGTCGCGGCGTTCGATGCCGCCAAAGCCAAGGGCATCGCCCGCAAGGGAACCGGCAATCATCTCAAGGACCTGAAACAGGACGAATATAAGCAACAGCAGCGCTGGCTCGACAAGCAACGATTCGCTGCCAGAGCTCGTCTCGTGTTCTGGATTGTCAGCATCGTGCTCGGCATCGCGTTGTGCGCGTGGGGTATCTGGGCTGTGATCTCCAGCAACCGGCGTGCGCAATACCGTGGCAGCGTCGAATACTGGCGCGACCAGCCCGGCATCAGTCCGGCTTCCGCAGCCCGTCTGATTCGCGTGGTCGATCCGTCGACGCGCCAATCCGATGAAGACCGCCAGCTGACCGCCACCATGCTGTCGCTCGCCGTCAAGAAGGCCATTGCCGTCTATCCGGGGCCGTCGGACATGTATCGCGGCATCGACATGAGCCAGGCCACGCCGGTAGGCTTGAGCCAAATGATTGCCGCCGACCAAGGCAAGCAGTATGCGGCAGGCATCACCAGCACCATCGTGATTCTGCCGCTCGCCATTGATGAGGCACCCAACGCGCAACAGTTGGGATTGAGCGAATCGGAAGATGCGCTGCTGAACCTGCTCATCGTCATTTCGCAGCGCGTGGGCAGCCCGGTATTCGACCTGAACCAGATGAAGGCGACCTGCCAGAATTGGCAAGACGGCTATATTGAGCTCGGCAAATTCACCGGTGCATGCAGCATGGAATACCAGCGGCTGGGTGCCACGCGCTCTGTGGGCTGGCAATGGATCCTACCCGGCGTATTGGCCGCCGTGCTGGGATTTGGTTCGCTGCTGGCCAACAGCTTTATCGGATACCCGGTGGCTGGTCTTATCGAGCTGCCGATATTCCTGGTCGGCCTGTTCTGCTCGATGGCCGGCGCGATGACCGTGCTCACCGACCAAGGCCAGGATATTGCCGGCCGGACTCTGGGCCTTAAGCGTTATATGGAAGACTTCTCCAACTTCACCGACCGTGGTGCCGCCGATTTGGCCTTGTGGGATTGGTATATGGTCTACGCCGCCGCGTTTGGCATTTCCGATCGCGTGATGCGTGAGCTGGCCAAGGCCTATCCTCAGGTCAACGATCCGGCTTGGCTGGATGCCAACGCCTCCAACTCGTTGTTCTACTGGAACTACCGCCCGTATGGCTGGTACAGCCACCGCCATAATGGTCCGTTCGACCACGATGCTGCCGGGCAGATGGACCCGGGCATTAGCGGCCCAGCTCCGGCTTACGGAGGCACATCGTTTGCCGGCGGATTCTCCGACCTCGGCTCGCAGCTGAACTCCGGACTCGCTGACATCAGCTCGACCATCAGCGCGGCAGCACCATCCGCCGATTCCGGTGGCGATTTCTCCAGCTTCGGCTCGGGTGGCGGCTCCGGTTTCGGTGGCTCGTTCGGCGGTTCGGGTGGCGGCTCGTTCGGTGGGCGGTAAATCCAGCGTTCTGCTTACGCTGGAATCGGACACAGACCGTCTCATTACTGTTGAAGGGAATCACCATGGCATTGTTCCGTAACCTCGGACCGTTCTCCACCACCGCCATCGGCCACGGCGAAATGCCGCTGACCATCGAAAACAATCGTGGCCACGAGGTCGGCATCGAAACCCTGCATGCCTCGCTGGACGCCGGCTGCCGTCACATCGACACCGCTTGGGCCTACTACTGCTCCGGCGGCGAAGAACAGACCGGTGAAAAGCTGGTGCGCGAGGCCCTTGAGACCTGGAAGGGGCCGAAGGACGAGGTGCTGGTGGCCACCAAGGTGGGCCACTTCCGCAACTTCACCGACGGCCGCCCCACGTGGGATGTGGACGGTCGCCCGGAGAACCTGATTCGTCGCGGCAAGGAGAGCGCACTGGCGCTCGGCGTGGACACCATTGACCTGCTGTACTTCCACCGCCCCCGATCCGAAGGTGCCGTACAACGAGTCCGTCGAAGCCATCAAGCAGCTGGTGGACGAGGGCGTGGCGCAGGAGGCCGGTATCTCCAACGCCTCCATCGAGCAAATCGACATTGCGCGCGGTATTCTGGGCGACAAGCTCGTGGCCGTGCAAAACCAGTACTCGCCGATTCACCTGGAGACCCAGGACACGCTCGACTACTGCGCCAAGGTTGGCTTGGCCTTCGTGTGCTGGAGTCCGCTCGGCGGCTACCGTCACCCCTATGATGAGACCAAGTTCGACCCGTTCCGCGAGGTCGCGGCGGCCCACGGCGTGAGCTACCAGCAGGTCGTGCTGGCATGGGAGCTCGCCAAGGGCGACCACATGTTCGTGATTCCCGGCGCGCACCGTCCCGAAACCATCCTCGACTCCCTGAAGGCCGACCAGCTCGAACTCACCCCCCGAAGAACTCGCCAAGCTCGGCTGAACTTTCTCAGCTCCCCTTGTCAGGGGAGCTGTCTCGCGTAGCGAGACTGAGGGGTAGTCGCCGGAGTAGTCCCGGGTAGTTCCACAAGGAGATAATTGTGCGCAAAAACTCATCCTCGACCTCGATACCGGCATCGATGACGCGCTCGCCATCGCATATGCCCCTAGGCAGTGCCGACGAGATCGATTTGATCGGTATCACGGCCACCTACGGCAATATCGCGGTGCCGCTGGCCGCGCGTAACGCGCTGGCGGTACTGCACTTGTTCGGCCGTGACGACGTTCCGGTCTATCCCGGAGTCGACCATCCCATCGCCCCGGCAACATTGCCGAAAATGCGTGGCACCACACCAGACGAGCGGGCCCAGGCCTACGCGCGCTGGCAGAACGGCGGCGCGGACGGCTGGCAAACGGACGCTTCGTGGTCACCAACTCCCGGCTCGGTGGCGGTCCACCATCCCAACGGCATCGGCGGCGCAATCATCCCCGACTCCCCGCGCGCTCCGGAAGCACCAGGCTCGGCGGTCGATTTCATCATCACCGCCGCGCGCGAATACGGCCCGGACCTGACCATCGTACCTACGGGCGCGATGACCACCATGGCCACCGTATTCCGCAACGCTCCGGACTTGAAGGATTCCGGTGTGAACGTGACGTTGATGGGCGGTGCGCTTGACGCTGCCCGGCAATGTGAGCCCGGCTGCCGAAGCGAACATCTCCCAAGACCCAGAGGCAGCAGACTATCTGTTCAAGTGCGGCGCAAGCACCACCATGATCGGCCTCGACGTGACCCACCAGACCGCGCTCACCCGTGAGAAAGCCCATGAATGGGCGTCTTTGGGGACGCCGGCCGGCGACTTCCTCGTCACCATGACCGACTACTACATCGACTTCTACCTGAAGAACCAGCCGGAGATTCACGGATGTGGACTGCACGACCCGCTGGCCGTGGCCGCCGCGCTCGACCCATCGCTGGTCACGACCTTCGGGTTCAACTTGCAAGTCGATCTCGAGGGCCCGTTCGAGGCCGTACCATCGGCGATCGTTCACGGCTCCAGGATCCCGACAAACACACCCAAGTCGCATTGGGCGTCAACGTGCCGGAATTCCTCGACCGTTTCATGACCCGCGTCACCGCGGCGGCCCGGTGACGCGGACGGCGGCCGTCCGGTCCGCTCCACGCCGTGGATGGATATGACCCATGGCGTGGAGCGCCCTTTTGGGAACCGACAGAACATAGAGGCGGCGCTGCATGCGCAGCGTGTCGATCATGCCGCAGCCCGGAATCAGACCGCCGGGCGGATCGAGCGTGAGGTATTGCTCCTCCGATCGATGTCGGGGACCAAGGCCTCCACGAACAGGACCAACGCGGTCTTTTCGACCACATCCTCGCCCTTGAATTCTGGCCGGTTACCACCGGCTCGGTCAAACGAATCTTGAGCAGGGATTGGGCGGGGGAGTCGATCACATCCACCACTTTGCCGACCACTTGGCCGGCGGGCAGTCCCAGACCGTTGCCCTCGACTAGACGGGGCCTCAAGGCCAATAAGATCCTTTGGGATACCATTCGTCGGCCTCGAGCATGTCCTCCGCATCGTCGACCTCGCCGTAGAGTTCGACACCGTTTAGGGCCTCGGCGGCATTGCGGTCGTCGACGCCCTCAAGCTTGAGAATCCAACGATCCTTGAACGTGCGCGAGCCCTCGACGATGTACTCGGTCTCGCCATCCTGGCTGTAGAGCACGGAGTCCGGCTCGAAGCGCCACTCGGGATCATCGGTGTACAGGCGCACGGTGACTTCGCCCTTCAGGCCCTGTGCGCGGCCAATACGAGCGACCCTCAGCAACTCGAGCTGCTGAGGGTCGTCGTGCATGTCTTGCTGTGCCATGCTGTGAATCGTTCCTTATCGGTTATCGACGGACGTCCATGATGTCAACGCGGACCTTGTGGTCAGACAGTGCCTGAATCACGGTGCGAATCGCGTTGGCGGTGCGGCCGCCACGGCCGATCACACGGCCGATGTCTTCCGGGTTCACGCGTACGCGAAGCAGTTCGCCGCGCGCGTTCTCATGAGACTTGACGGAAACATCGTCGGGAAAATCAACGATGTTCTTGATGAGGTGTTCCACAGCTTGTGCAAGCATAGCTAGCCTTTCGTTTCCGCTCAGGCCTCAGCCGGAGCTTCTTCGGCGGCCTCTTCAGCCGGGGCTTCCTCAGCGGCGGCAGCGGCTTCGGCTTCAGCCTTGGCCTTGGCAGCAGCTTCGGACTTGGCGGCCTTCAGCTTCTGAGCCTGGTTCTCAACGGCCGCGATGCGGGCCTCGGCGTCCGGGCCAGCCTCAACGGTCTTCAGGGTGCCTTCGGCACCTTCAAGGCCCTTGTACTTCTGCCAGTCGCCGGTGATGTTCAGCAGCTTGAAGACGGGCTCGGACGGCTGAGCGCCGACGCCGAGCCAGTACTGAGCGCGGTCAGACTTGATCTGGATGGTCGAGGGCTGGGTGTTGGGGTTGTAGGTACCGATCTCCTCGATGACCTTGCCGTCACGCTTCTTGCGGGAATCGACGACCACCACGCGGTAGAAGGCGTAGAACTTCTTGCCCTGTCGCTTCAGACGAATCTTGGTTGCCAAAATGGCTCTCCTTGTAATACTAGGTTTGTGGTTTCGCGGCTAGCCATGTGGGGCATGGCCCACCGGAATCCACGTGTCCTCGCGGCTCGGGGTGTAGAGGGGCGCCACGCGCGCGCGAATAACTGGCCTATTATAGCGCACAGGGCCGGACTGGGCGTGGCGCACTGTGGTTGCGGTGTGGTGCGCGTTCCCCGTTGCGCAACATTCCGGGGAATGTATCGCGAAAATGCCGGCTATCGCAGTGTCAAGCGTTGCGGTCAGGGCCAGATGATCAGTGCCCTCGACCTCAAACGACTTCACGCCGGACGGTTTGAGCCCGGGAGTGAACAGCACGTGATCCAACTCGATGCGCGGCCACTTGAGCCAGCTCGGGAAGGTGAGATTCGGGCCGGCGGCTTGAATCAGACTTGCGTCCTTGAATCCGGACTTGAGCAACGCGCGGAAGCTCGGATGGTCGGTGCTCGAGTTGAGATCGCCCATAACGACGACGATATTGCGATTGCTGACGGATTTTGCACGGGCGAGTTCTCGCAGACCCAAAATGCCGGCCGACCAATCCGCGCAGCCGCGCATCGGCGATTTCGGGTGAGCCGAACAAAGCGTCACCGTGCGATTACCGGAGGTTTTGAGGGTGATGGCGGGAACGTCGGAGGCAGGGATGGAGACCACGTTGGGCACCGCTGCGCTCGGCTCGTAGCGGGAATAGATCACGTTGAATCCGCCATTATCGGTCTCTTTGGCGTCTCCGAACTGATGGTAGGGGAGAAGTTCGTTGATGTCGGCTTCGGTAAGACGTGTGATGAGGTCGTCGGTGACTTCCTGCAAGGCCAATACGCTGATATTGCGTTCGCGAATATTGCGAATGATTTCAGCGGCGTCGGCGCGTCCGTATCGACAATTCATCGTCATAACCGAGAACTGGGGCGAGAGTGTTTCACGCGTTGTTTCACGGTGTCCATCGGAGATCGTTTCGGGCCCTTCCTTCGGAGTGTTTGAGGCACCCGATGTATTGCTGTTATGGCTTTTTGACAGCGTCGGCGAAGTTGTTTCACGGGCTGTTTCACGGTGGGATTCTTTGCGTTTCCCGGCCGGGTCGATTGACGTACCCCAGTAGTTGATGCGCTGTGAGCTGGCAATCAGCGCGACCACAATAAGCAACGACATCGCAGTCCATTCATGTTGCCATGCAGCGACCGCGGCCAGAATCATCAAAGGAACCCACAACAGCGGCGTCAGGGCAATCATGTACGGAAGCGGCATACGGGCCTCGGACCGGCGGGCAGCGCGCTTAAGGCCGTCCATAACAGTGCGATGATTGCCACTGCGCTGAGGATTGTCGTCATGGAAGTTCCTTTCGAAATATAAATTGAACCGAGATATAATTTGGCTCCCTCTGCGAGGGGAGCCAAGTTGTGAATCAGCGACCGAACAGTCCGCCAAGGCCTCCGCCGAGGTTCGGCGGCAGTTCAGTGCCACCGTCGACGTTGCCCATCATCTGCTCAAGGCCAGCGGGCAGGGCCGGGTTCTGTGGCTTCTTGGCGAAGGCGGAACCGCCGGTCGAACCGGAGGACTTGCCGGCCAGCTTGTCGCGCAATGCCTTCTCCTCGGCCTCGCGCTTCATCGGATTGCCGGACTTGCCGCCCTTCTTCTTGTTCTTGCCCTTCTTCTTGCCGCCGCCCATAGCCGGGCCGCCGAAGCCGGGGATGCCGCCGCCCATGCCGCCACGATTGGACATGCGCTTCATCATCTTTGCGGCCTGCTCGAAACGCTGCAGCAAAGCGTTCACCTGAGAAACCGTCACGCCGGAACCATAGGCGATACGGGCGCGGCGGGAACCATTGATAATCGACGGATCGCGGCGCTCGGCCGGGGTCATCGAGCGAATAATCGCCTCGGTGCGGTCGATTTCCTTCTCATCGAACTGCTCGAGTTCCTTGCGGTGCTGGGCCATGCCCGGAATCATGCCGAGCAGCGACTTCATCGAGCCCAGCTTGCGCACCTGCTGCAGCTGATCGAGGAAGTCGTCCAGGCCGAAGGAACCTTCGGAAATTTTCTCGGCGGCCTTGCGGGCCTCTTCCTCATCGAACTGCTTCTGCGCCTGCTCGATGAGCGTCATGATGTCGCCCATGTCGAGGATGCGCGAGGCCATGCGGTCCGGGTGGAAGACCTCGAAGTCCTTCAGGCCCTCACCGTTGGAGGCGAACAGGATCGGCTTGCCGGTCACGGACGCCACGGACAGCGCGGCACCACCGCGGGCGTCGCCATCGAGCTTGGAGAGCACCACGCCGGTGAAGTCCACGCCCTCGTCAAAGGCCTTGGCGGTCTTGACGGCGTCCTGGCCGATCATCGCGTCGATGACGAACAGGATTTCGTTGGGGTGCACGGCATCGCGAATGTCGCGAGCCTGCTTCATCAGCTCCTCGTCCACGCCCAGACGACCGGCGGTATCGATGATCACCGTGTCGTAGAGCTTCTGCTTGGCGAGTTCGATGGAATCGCGGGCCACCTTCACCGGGTCGCCGGAGGTCTGGCCCGGAGCTGCGACGGCCTCGCCGCCATCGGATTGGACGCCCTTTTCGGGAGCATAGACGGGCACGCCGGCGCGTTCGCCGACTACCTGCAGCTGCGTCACCGCGTTCGGACGCTGCAAATCGGCCGCCACCAGCAGCGGCGTGTGGCCGGAATCCCTGAGCCAGTAGCCGAGCTTGCCGGCCAGCGTGGTTTTACCGGCACCCTGAAGGCCGGCGAGCATGATGATCGTCGTCGGCGGGTTCTTCGCGAAGTTCAGCGGACGGTCGACGCCTTGGCCGAGCACGTCGGTGAGCTCGTCGTTGACGATTTTCACCACCTGCTGGGCGGGGGGTTGAGTGCGTCGGGACACCTCGGTGCCCAGTGCACGCTCACGCACCTTGCCGGTGAAGGAACGCACCACGTCGAGCGCCACGTCGGCGTCGAGCAGCGCGCGGCGGATTTCACGGATCGTACCGTCGATATCCGCCTCGGAAAGCTTGCCCTTGCTCTTCAGATGCTTGAACGCATTCGAGAGTCTGTCTGTCAAAGATGAAAAAGCTGCCATAATGGGCAACAGTCTAGCCGCCACGCGGAAATTGCGGTGTTGGGGACGACGCTTTTCGGGGAATGTGCCGCGTAGTAGTCAGGGATGTTGGGCATTCAGACGGCAAATGCCGTGCCGTCCGCTCGTGGCGAAGCCAATCGAGTGCTTCCGATACCATGGAAACCGTAAAGAATCCTGTGTTTTTTTTGGAATGCTTACGCTGTTTTGAAAATCGCTGGACACCGCTTATACGCAGACTGCCGTGCGCTCCGAACCATGACGTTCGGGCCAACGCAGACATGCCGTGCAATAAGGAAGGCCCACTGATGCCCACCCAAAAACTACTCGAACGCAAAGCCCTGATCGTTGGTATCGTCATCAACGTGCTGCAGGTCTTAGCCGGCGTGGCCGTGTTCTTCATGACCGGTCTCAAGGCCATGTTCCTCGACTTCTCCTTCACCGCGATTTCCGTCCTGTCCGGAATGGTGGCGGTGTACCTCTCGTCGCGCACGGTGCGAACCACCGAGCGCTTCCCCAATGGCATGTTCGCACTGGAACCTATCTACGCGATCTGCAAGGCCATTTTCACCATGTCGTTGTTGGTGTATTCGCTGATTGACGTGTGCCGAGTAGCGTACGACTACTTCGGGTCCGGCGAACGCATTGAAACCGGCCCGGTGGTCATCTACGAGATCCCTGACCGTAATCGTGTGCTTCGGCCTATACACGTATTACCGGCGCTCCAACCGCTCCATCGGCGATTCCAGCACCATGCTCACCGCCGAGTGCAAGAGCACGTTGGTCGACGGATCGATGTCGTTCGGCATCGGCGCAGTTGCCATCTTCCTGATGCTGCTACCGGCCGGCGGTCCGCTTGACTTCCTGCACTACACCGGCGATTTCTTCATTACCGTGGCTTTGGTGGCATTGACCATCAAGGAGCCGTTCAGCGTGCTCAAAGAGGCGTTCGTGGAATTGGTCGGCGGCGTGCATGACGACGATGAAACCAACGCCTACGTGGAGGCCGAGGCACAGCGCCATCTGCCTGCCAACACCGACTACGAGCAGACGCTGATCTTCAAGACCGGTATGAACTACACCGTTGACGTGTATCTGAGCGGCATCGGCGAAACCATTGATGTAGCTGACCTCATCGAATGCAAGCGCTCGCTGGAAAAGGAGCTCAGCAAGCGCCTGCACATCGTGGACGTGGACTTCGTGTTTGACTGATTGATGGGTTTGAAGCGACTACTTCAGACTCCAAGTGGAACCCTGCGGGCCGTCTTCGATGGCGATGCCGGCCTCGGTCAGGGCGTCGCGAATCTGATCGGCCTTGGCGAAGTCCTTGGCCTTGCGAGCTTCGGCACGGGCGTTGAGCTGTTCGGCGATCAGTGCCTCCAGCGCTGCATGCTCGGGAGACTCGGCCGTGCCATCAGCGGCACCGCCGGCAGCGCCGGCGGACACCCACGGTTCGGCCAGCGGGTCCAGGCCCAAGGTGTCGAGCATGGCACGCACGGCGAGCAGCGCCTCACGCACCTCGGCCTTGGCGGTTTCGGAATCGGCGCGGTCAGCCAGCTGTGAAAGCAACGTGTTGCCGGAACGGATGGCGGTGAAGATTGCGGCGGTTGCACCAGACACATTGACGTCGTCATTCATGGCTGCCACGAAATCGGCGGGCAAATCGTCGGCGGAGACGGCAGTGACTTCCTCGCGAGAAGGCTGGCCACCCAGCGCCACACCGGCGCGCTCGATGAAGTTCGAGACGCGGTCGTATGCGGCCTGCGCCTCGACCAGCGCCTGATCGGACCATTCGAGCATCGACCGGTACTGCACGGAGCCCAGGGCGTAACGCACCACCCAAGCGGAATGCTCAGCCAACACGCTCGGCACGGACAGGCCGGTGCCCAGCGACTTCGACATCTTCTCGCCCTTGGCGGTCACCCATGCCGAATGCATCCAGCGCGCAGCGGAGGGGTAGCCGGCCGCACGGGTCTGAGCCATTTCGTTTTCGTGGTGGGGGAAGCGCAGATCCAAGCCGCCGCCGTGAATGTCGAAGCCATCGCCCAGGTAACGGTGGGACATGGCGGAGCATTCGATGTGCCAGCCAGGGCGGCCCACGCCAAACGGCGTCGACCAACGGGCGTCCTCGGGATCGGTGTCCTTCGGAGCCTTCCACAGGGCGAAATCACGCGGATCATGCTTGTCGGGGGAGGCATCGGCCGGGTCGACCGGATTGTACTTGTCGGCACCGGTGGCGTCCACGGACGGGCCCATGCGGTCGGCCACGGCGGCGGCCTCATCGACTTCGGAGGTCTGCTTCTGGTGAGTGAGTTCGCCGTAATGCGGCCAGGATGCCACATCGAAGTACACGTTGCCGGTGGGCTTGCCGTCCGCATCCGTGACCACATAGCCGTGACCGTTGTCGAGAATGCGCTGAATCAGGTCGATCATGTCCGACATGTGGCCGGTGGCGCGAGGTTCCACAGTGGGCGGCAGTACGCCGAGCGTGTTGTATGCCTCGGTGAATTCGCGCTCGTAGTAATAGGCGCGGGCCCACCAACGCTGGCCTGCGGCCGCGGCCTTAACGAGAATCTTGTCGTCGATATCGGTCACATTACGCACAAAAGTGACTTTGTAGCCGAGCTTCAAAAACCAGCGGCGCACGATGTCGAACGCCACGGCGGCACGGATATGGCCAATATGCGGTGACGATTGCACAGTCGCGCCACACACATAAATGCCGACTTCGCCCGGCTTGAGCGGCACGAAATGGCTGACCTGGTGCGAGGCGGTGTCATACAGATTCAGGCCTTCTGCGGCCTTGGCAACATGCACCGGCGTCAGGCTTGAAGGCATGACGGAAATGTTGAAATCCTGCGGTTCTTGGCTGTTTCCCCATAACACTCAAGCGTAGGGTCCGAACCAGACATGCTGAATCGTTACTCGAAGAGTTTGATGAACGCTTCACAGGTGGGGCCCGAACGAGGTGACAGACGGATGAGAAGCGGGACAACAGTCTCGCGAGAACACGTCTTTGACCGCTGCGGAAACTGCGAGATTCATGGATTTGCCCTGCTCGTTACGCAAACGGGGGAACGCTCGTGCCACAATAGAAGTCATGGCCACACCACAAGTGCTCATTTTGCAACATGTCCCATGGGAACGCCCGGGACGCATATTGTCGAACCTCGAGGACATCGGTCTTGAGACGGTGACGATGAATATCGTCGACAAAAAGAAACCGGACTTGCCTGATTTCGGCGAACTGGCTGGCGTGGTAATCATGGGTGGGCCTATGGGCGCGCTTGATTACGACAAGTATCCGGGGCTGAAGGCAGAAGCCAAGTTGGCGCGTGCCGCCGTGGCTTCAGGCAAGCCGATTCTCGGTGTATGCCTGGGGCATCAGATTATCGCCACTGCGCTTGGTGCGCAGCTGCGCAAGGGCGATGCGCCGGAGATTGGGTTCGCGCCGATCAAGCGTGTGGACAAGCATGACTTCTTCTCCATGTGGGATAAGCAGCTGACAGTGCTGCACTGGCATAACGACGTGGTGGGCCTGCCCGCGGAAGGCCAGCTGCTGTCGCGTTCGTCTTCCACCAAGGTGCAGGCATTCCGACTGGGATCCGCGCTGGGCATGCAGTTCCACCTGGAAGTGTGCGGCTCGCTGCTGGACGAATGGCTGGATGAGCCGAGCATGGTCAAGGATCTCAAGGCCGCGGGTGGTTCCAAGTCCCAATTGCGCGAGCAGTTCGCCCAATACGACCAGCTACTGCAACCGCTCGCCGAGCAAGTGTTCTCCGGTTTTGCGGCCCGCTGCAACTCCTACGCTCAGACGCTGAACAAATAACGTTTGCGGGCCGCCGCTGGGCAAGCGTGGCGCTACATTGGTGAGTCATGCCGACTTATGACATTGGACTGGAACACGTTTCGCTCGCTTTCGCTACCAAAACCATCTTCACTGATGTAACGCAGGGTGTTTTTGAAGGCGACCGCATCGGCATCGTCGGCAAGAACGGCGACGGCAAATCCACGTTGCTGCACCTGTTCCGCGGTGCTCAGGAGCCGGATTCCGGCCGCGTGACAAAGCGTGGCGGACTCACGTTCGGCATGCTTGACCAGCGTGATCCCCTTGATGACAACGCCACCATTCGCGAAGCCGCACTTGAGGGGCGCGCCGACTACGAATGGGCGTCCGATAACACTTCCCGTGAAATCGTCGAGGCATTGCTCGGCGGCATGAGCCTGGATGCCAAGGTCGGCTCCTTGTCCGGCGGCCAGCGTCGCCGCGCCGATTTGGCCCGACTGCTGCTCAAGGATTGGGATATTCTTGCACTTGACGAGCCCACCAACCATCTCGACGTGGTCACTATCCACTGGCTTGCCGAACATTTGAAGAACCGCTGGTCCAAAGGCCAGGGCGCTCTGTTGCTCGTGACCCACGATCGCTGGTTCTTGGACGAGGTCTGCGAATCGATGTGGGAAGTCCACGATGGCGTGATCGAGCCGTTCGAGGGCGGCTATTCCGCATATATGCTGCAGCGCGTGGAACGCGATCGCCAAGCCGATGTGCGCGAAACCAAGCGCCGCAATCTGGCTCGCAAGGAGCTCGCATGGCTTTCCCGCGGTGCTCGTGCCCGCTCCACCAAGCAGAAGTTCCACGTCAAGGCCGCACGCGAATTGATTGCCGATGTGCCGCCGATGCGTAACACACTTGAACTGAAGCAAATGGCCACCTCCCGTCTCGGCAAACAGGTGGTCGATTTGGTCGACGTGACGCAGATTTTCGAAAAACCGCAGGGCATGGCCGATATCGAACCGGATGTGGCGGCGCTCTCCGCGTCCGCTTCCCGCGTGGATGTGGTCAACGCCATGTACGCCGAGCCGCAGCTGCATGGTTCCGTTGAGGTGGCGGTCACCGACATGACTGACCCGCGCCTGGTGGACGCCGGCGTGCCGGAAGCCGTCGAGTCCGCTGAGGAAGCGCGTAAGAAGGCCGAGGCTGAGAGCGGCAATCCGCAGCTTGCTGACGATCGCGAGGTTCGTCGCATGAACACGGGTGGTGAAACCATCGGCGGTGGCACTGCTGCAACGGATTCGGATGATGACACTGCTGCAGCCGGTGTCACCTCGGCTGCACGCAAGGTGACGGTTTCCGGCCGCGAGATTCTTGACGATGTGACTTGGCTGATTGGCCCGGGCGACCGCTTCGGCATCGTCGGTGCGAATGGTGCCGGCAAGTCCACGCTGCTTAAGTTGATTGATGGCACACTCACCCCGACCGCAGGCCATGTGAACATTGGCAAGACGGTGAAGTTCGCGGTGCTCTCGCAGCGCCTCGATGAGCTGGAGAAGCTCGGCAAGTACAAGATCAAGGAAGTGCTTTCCCGCTATAAGCCGAGCTACATTGTGGATGGCAAGGAAGTGACGCCGGGACAGTTGATGGAGCGTCTCGGCTTCGAATCCGCCCAGCTGATGACGCCGATCCGCGATCTCTCCGGTGGTCAGAAGCGCCGCATGCAACTGCTGCTGATTCTGCTTGACGAGCCGAACGTGCTCATCATGGACGAGCCCGGCAACGATCTGGACACCGATATGCTCGCCGTGATGGAAGACCTGCTCGATACTTGGCCGGGCACGTTGATTGTGGTCTCCCCACGACCGGTACCTGCTGGAGCGCGTCACCGATCAGCAGTTCGCGCTGATTGGCGGCAAAGTACGTCACTTGCCCGGCGGCGTGCAGGACTACCTCGATATGGTTGAGGCTATTAAGAACGGCAAGGGATTGCCGGCTGACACGCCTGGCTTCGCGGGCACCGGTAGCAGCTCGGCGAAGTCTGGTAAGGGGGTAAGGCGGCCGCCGTCAACGCTGCCGCATCTCTCCCTCAGTCCGCTTCGCGGATAGCTCCCTCGTCAGAGGGAGCCAATAACGGTGAGGACTCCACCTCGAAGCTCACCGGCAAGGCCTTCCACGAGGCATCCAAGCGCGTGAATGCCATCGAACGTAAGCTCGCTAAGCTTGAAGAGCAGAAGGCCGATCTCGAGGCGCAGATGGCCGCCCATGACCCGAGCGACTACGAGGGTCTCAACAAGCTCAATGAACAACTCACCGCCGTCAATACTGAAAGCGATGATCTCGAAGCCGAATGGCTCGAACTCTCCGAACAATTGGAGTAGCGGGAGAAACCGTAACGTTCACAAGGCCTCGGCAGTTTGCCGGGGCCTCCCGCTATGCAAACTCCCACGGATTAATCAATTCCACGTCGGTACCTTCGAAGTCCTTGATATTGCGCGTGGCTATGGCCGCATCCCAGGAACAGGCAATTGCCGCAATCATGGCGTCTTGAATACTGGTAGGTGTGCCCCTGTGTTCGCGTTCGACAAGGATATGGGCATAATCCGCAGCTGCCTGAGTGTCAAATGCGAACGTTCTGTCCTCTAATGTCATAAGCGCCAGCTTGACGGTCGTATCTGTGTACTTTCGTCGTTTGCCTTCAGGCATGCGACATATTCCGGCCAACAACTCGGCGACGGTGATGGCGGTGGTTGCCAAATTGCTTGTATCTTGGTTCCTCAGCCAATTGGCAACGTGTTCGTCTGGCTGTTTCTTGATGATTTCGCTGATTACGTTGGTGTCCAGAATAATCATGGCCGATTCCTATTCAAAAGATACTGGCGGTCGGGAATCGGCGGAATTTCGCTCGGATAGTGGGAGTTCCCCCTTGTCGAGTCCCTCAAAATCCATGTTCTTCATGAATTCGCGGATCTCGTCATAGAAATTGGTCTTTCGCGTGATTTCATGCGCCACCGTGCCAGCCAGCCATTCTTCAAGAATGGATCGCACCTGAGATTCCATGGAGCGGTTGTTTTTCTCAGCCACTTCTTTGAGCTGCTGAATCTGCTCATCGGGTATTTTTCGGATGGTCAATGTTGCCATGATGCACCTCCTTGTTGCTGTCATAATGCTAGCATGAGGTGCTGTCGTTTTGCTTGCAGTACGGGTGATGAGGGTATGCACGCATGAAAAAAAAAGGCGGATATGCATCATGCACATCCGCCTTTTGAGCTTGGACTGGGTCTTCCCGCAGTCGCCGAATCAGCGCCCGGTAACCTCGGAACCGACGACCTTTTCGCTCAGGGCGCGCGGGCCGCGGGTCACGGCTACGGCACCGGAGCGCACCAGCTCAATCACACCGTAATGCTCCAAAAGCCCCAGCAGGGCGTCGATCTTGCCTTCGGCACCGGTGGCCTCAATGGTCAGCGATTCCGGATTCACGTCCACCACGCGCACGCGGAACAGACGCACGATCTCCAGCACGTCGGAACGGTTGGATTCGTTGGCGGCCACCTTGATGAGCACCAGTTCGCGTTCCACGGTGGAGTTCGGGTCGAGTTCCACGATTTTGAGCACATGCAGCAGCTTGTTGAGCTGCTTGATGATCTGCTCCAGCGGCACGGCCTCCACGTCGGCGGTCACCGTGACGCGAGAGATGTCCGGACGCTCGGTGGGGGAGACGGACAGCGAGTTGATGTTGAACGCACGGCGGGCGAACAGGCCGGCGATACGCGCCAGTACGCCTGGGCGGTTCTCCACCAGCACGGACAGCGTATGACGCTGGGAACCAGGCTGGGATGCAGGATAGTTAGCCATGAGTGTTCTCCTCTCCTCAGTGCTCGCTCGCAGTGGCAGCGGCGGTCTCGTGCTCGAACACGCCGGTCGCATGCTCGTCCGGACCGGTTCCCGGAGCCGGGGTGCCGCCAGCCAGCGGCTTGATGCCGGGCTTGTACGTCACCTCGTCGTTGGGGGCGCCGGCGGCTACCATCGGCCACACCATCGCATCCTTCCACACGCGGAAGTCGATCAGCACCGGGCGGTCGTTGATCTGGTTCGCCTTTTCGATGGCGGCAATCGCCTCTTCCTCGGTGAACGCGCGGATACCCACGCAGCCGTATGCCTCGGCCAACTTGATGAAATCAGGCACTTCGAGCGGCGCATCGCCGTCGGCCAGTGCCGACTCGCCGTCGACGCCATGCGCCTCGCCATCGAGCAGGTTGGTCTGCGAGTAGTGGTGCTCGTAGAACAGCGTCTGCCACTGACGGACCATGCCGTATACGGAGTTGTTCAGAATCGCGATCTTCACCGGAGCGTGGTCCAGGAACGCGGCGGCCAGCTCCTCAGAGGTCATCTGGAAGGAACCGTCACCATCGATCAGCCACACCGGCTTCTTGCCCTCGAACTCGCGGGCCGAGCCCACGGATGCGCCGATGGCGGCTGGCAGGCCGTAGCCCATCGTGCCGAGGCCTCCGGAGGAGATACAAGCGTGCTGGTTCTCAAAATCGATGAACTGCGAGGCCCACATCTGGTGCTGGCCCACACCGGTCACCCAGATGGTGGACGGATCGGCCATCTCAGAGAGCTTCTTGATGACCCACTGCGGGGCCAGCGATCCGTCGGTCGGCTCATCCCACGTCATCGGGTATTCCTCGCGCCAGCCGTCGATCGCCTTCCACCAGGGGGCCAGATTCGGCTTGCCCTGAATGGCCTGCGTACGCTGAATCTCGGGAATCAAGTCGTCGAGCACGGTAGCCACATCGCCCACGATCGGCACGTCGGGCTGACGGTTCTTGCCGATTTCAGCCGGGTCGATGTCAATGTGAATCACGCGGGCGGTCGGTGCGAAGGCGTCGAGCTTGCCGGTCACGCGGTCGTCGAAACGTGCACCGATGGCCACAAGCAGGTCAGCGCGCTGCACGGCGCCGGTTGCGGCAATCGTACCGTGCATGCCTAGCATGCCGAGGTTCTTCGGGTCGGAGTCGGGAATGATGCCGCGTGCGGGCAGGGTCGTGACCACGGGAGCGCCGGTCAGGTCGGCCAGAGCCTTGACCTGTGCGCCGGCGTTGGAGCGGGGCGGCGCCGCCACCCACATACAGCACCGGGCGGTACGACTGAGAGAACAGCTTCGCCGCGTCGGACAGCACACGGCCGTGCGCCTTGGTGGTGGGGTTGTAGCCGGGCAGAATCATGCGCTGCGGCCATGAGTAGTACATGTCGCCGGTCTGTGCGGTCTTGGTCAGATCCACGACCACCGGGCCGGGGCGGCCGGTGTTGGCGATGTAGTACGCCTCGGAAAGCACGCGAGGAATGTCCTGCGCGCGGGTCACGAGGAAGGAGTGCTTGGACACCGGGTAGGTGATGCCCACGATATCCGCCTCCTGGAAGGCATCAGTGCCGATGGCTTGCACGCCCACCTGACCGGTAATCACGACCATGGGCACGGAGTCCATGTTCGCGTCCGCAATGGCCGTGACCACGTTTGTGGCACCCGGGCCGGAAGTCACGATGCACACGCCCACCTTGCCAGTGGCCAGTGCGTAGCCTTCGGCGGCGTGGCCGGAGGCCTGCTCGTGGCGCATAAGCACGAAGCGGAACTTCGTGTTGTCTTTGATCTCGTGGTAGACGGGCAGAATCGCGCCGCCAGGAATGCCGAAGACGTCCTCGACGCCGAGGTCCTCCAGCGAACGAATCAGCGCCTGGGCGCCAGTCATCTTCTCGCCATCGACGATGGTCTGCTTATCGGGGGCCGTGTTGATTTTCGGTACACCGCTGAATGCCTGCAAAGGCGTGGGTAAAGAACCATGATTCCTCTCACCTCATAGGTTTTGTCGCGAACCTGCCCGACCTTGGGATGGGGCCGGGTGCCCGCGTGTCTGATTCCAGTCGCTTCCCCGAGACTTGTGGCCCCGGCGCGACTCGTCGCTCATGTTGGTATTAGTCTATTCGCAAATCCGACAGCGGGCTTACTTAGTCCGCGTCTTGAACGAGTCCAGTGACTTCCAGCCCGCTTCGGCGGCCGCCAGCTGCGCCTTACGCTTGCTGGAGCCCTTACCGATGCCGATGATGTCGCCGTTCTCGCCCAATGAGACGCGCGCGGTGAAGATCTGCGCGTATTCCGGGCCGGAGACCTCCATATGGTAGACAGGCTCCTCCCTTGCCGAGGCCGTGCGCCTTGACGGTCAGCGAGGTCTTCCAGTCAAGTGCCGGGCCCTCGGTGGCCACTTCGGCGAGCGTGTCGTCAATAAGCCGGTGAATCACCTTGCGTGCCTCGTCGATGCCGTGTTCCAGGAAGGTCGCGCCGATGAGCGATTCCACGATGTCGCATAGGATGGAGTTCTTCTCCGCGCCGCCCTGCTCGGCTTCTCCGTGACCCAGCAGAATGTAGGGGCCCACCTTGAGCTTGGTTTTGGCGATGGCGCTCAGCGCGTCTTCGGAGACGGCCTTGGCGCGCATCTTGGCCAGTTGCCCCTCGGTCATATCCGGGTGAATGGTGAACAGCGTTTCAGTGGAGACCAGTTCGAGCACCGCGTCTCCCAGGAATTCGAGGCGTTCGTAATTGGCCACGCCGGGGTGCTCATGCGAGAAGGAACGGTGGGTGAGTGCCTGCACGAGCAGATCCGGGCTGAGAGTGGTGCCCAACGCTTCAAGAAGCTCGTTGGCCGGCGTCGGCTGCTGTGGGGTTTCATTACTCATGAGTGTTGTATGGTCCTTCACGCGATGGTGATGTGTTGTGTTGTGTTGTTTGCGATGCGATGGTGTACGCAATGGTGCACTTATGCGAAGACCCCGCCACCCGTCGATGGCAGGGCCTTCATTCAAGCCGTTATCGCAGGACTCACTTGGTGTGAGCCGGCTGGATGGCGGAGCGGTAGGTGCGGCCGCGGTAGTTACCGCAGCTCGGGCAAGCCATGTGCGGCAGGGCCGGAGCGCCACAGTTCGGGCAGTTCACGGTCGCAGCAGCGGTGGCCTTCCAGTTCGCGCGACGCGAATGCGTGTTGGCGCGCGAGGTCTTGTACTTAGGCAGTGCCATTTGAGTATCCTCTATTTCGTTCGAACAATTGAGCTTAAGCGTCCGTTATCTTAACGCACGGCTCGTACAAACTTCGTTCAGGCGCGCGTCACTCGGCCTGCTCGCCGTTCTGCTCGGCCTCGAGCTGGGCTTTGAGCCCCGCCAATCCGGCAAAACGGATATCCGTCACATCGTGATGATGGTCGGGATCCTCGTTCAGATCGGCACCGCACTGCGAGCACAGACCCCTGCAATCCGGTCGGCACAGTGGTTGCAACGGCAGCGATTCGACCAGCGTGTCGCGGATCATCGCCTCGATGTCCGCGAATGCGCCGTTCTCCAGCAGCGGATACGTGTCTTCCGACTCGTCCTCGCCGGCGATGATGTCGATTTCGTCGTCCTTCTTGCTCTTGCCGCCCTTGCCGTTGGCCTTGTCCTGACCCGACTCGTACGGGAAGAACACCGTCACATCAACCGGCCAGTCCTCGTCAATCGGCTTCAGGCAGCGCGTGCACTCGCTGACGAATGGCGCGACCAGGCGGCCGGTGAAGATCAGGCCGTCCACAATCGAATCGAACTGCCCGCTCACGTGTACGGGCTCACCTTCCTTGATGCCGACAATGCTGTCGCCAATGCCGGAAGGTGCCGGGAAATCGGCGTCAATCGGCTTGGATTGACCGGCGCGCGAAGCAATCTGCGCTACCGGAATGGCCCACGGGGAATCTTCAACTCGTGCCATGGTATGTTCTTGGTGCCTTTCGTATGTTGGCTGGAGTTATTCGTTACTGGCGTTATTCGCGTTACTGATGTTGCCGGCGTTGCTGGCGTTACTGGGCTTCGGGATAGTCGTTCAGCGTCAGGTGCGGCATCTGTTCGCGGGCCGCGCGCTGGCGCTCTTCCAGCACGTTAAGACCGGCCTGCACATCCTGACTGAGTTTGCCGAGCTGCTGGGACAGCCCCTTCCATCACCGTAGTGCAGTACTGGTCCGCGCCTTGGGTCAGATGGTCGGCTTTGGTCTGTGCCTGGTCAAGAATCGCGCGCGCTTTCTGCCGTGCAAGCTCGGTGACGTTCTCTTGGCCGGCCAGGAACTGTGCCTGTTCGTTGGCGTCCCTGATCATGTTGGCTGCGCGGCTTTGTGCGGAGGCGACGATGGCGTTGGACTGGGTCTGTGCCGATTCCAGACGGCGCTCGGCCTCGCGCATGAGGGGCGGAGGCGCGCTCCAACTGCACCGGCAGCATTTTTCTTCAACTCGGAAAGCTGGTCGGTGAATTCGTCGCGGTCAACCTTCACCATGCCGGGGGCGAATATGCTGGACTTCGCTTCGCCCAGTGCCGCCTCGAGCTGGTCGATGATGTCATACACCGTGGTGAATTCCTCGTGGCTCTTGACCGTGGCCGGGTCGTCGTCCGTGGTTTCTCGCAGGTCGGGCATTTCGTTCATGAACGAGGGGCGAATGCCGGCGGCCTGAGCGGTCTGAGCCTGTGCCCGGGTCTGCTGAGCTGCTTGGGCCTGCGCTTTGGCCTGCATTTGTGCCGGAGTAGGGGTAGGCGCGGCGGGCGGCGATCCGGCGAGAACATCGGCCTCTTCGGTGGGTGCCGGCGCGGCTTGCGTAGACGCGGGCGGTTCCGGGGCGGACGGCTCCGGGTGGACGATGCGGCGTCCGCATTCGGTTTGGTCAGATCGACGTATCCAGTAGGGTGGTCATCGCTCATAGTCATTAGTGCATCAGTCCTTCCGCTGACGTTCCTCGGCCAGGGCATCGGCCAGCATCGGCACGACGCAATCGGGCACCATGCCGGTCACGTCGCCTCCATGGCGGGCCACGTCCTTGACGATGGAACTGGAGATGTGTTCAAGAATCGGATCGGCCGGCAAAAACAGGGTTTCGATGCCAGCGAGCTTGCGATTGACCAGCGCCATGCCGAGCTCGGCTTCATAGTCGCCGTTCTGGCGCAGACCCTTGATGATAACGGTGGCGCCGACCTTCTTGCAGTAGTCGGTGATCAGGCCGTCGGTGGAAGAAACGGTGACGTTCTTGCAACCGGCTTTGTCAAGGGCGCGGCGGATCACGTCGACTCTGGTGGCTTCGGAAAACATCGGTGTTTTTCGCGGCGTTGACGGCCACCACCACATGCACCTCGTCGAAAAACCGCGCCGAGCGCTCGATTACATCAAGTGTCCGGCGGTAACGGGGTCATACGAGCCGGGGCATACTGCGATAGTCATGCTTTATAGCCTACCGCTAGTGGTGTGCTTCGTGCTGCCGAGCGTGCATTGTTGTCGCGTCGGCGTATGAGGCAGTGTGTGCGGTGCCGTATGTGGCGTCGGTGTGGCGTCGTGTGCGGCATTGTATGTGGCATTGTATGTGGCGGGGTGGCGTGATGCGCGACATGGGTGTGTGGAGGTGTGCGGATTACGCGCCACTGGGTTTCGCGGGTAACGACGGGAATCTATGATGGAGTGCAGTCGAATCGTTGAATACGAGGAAAGAAGTGCACCATGACTTTTGCCGAGATGTTCGTTGATGATGCCGAACCGCTGCGCAACCCGGACCAAGGTGCCGGCACGTCGGTGCTGGAGCGTCCGGAGACCAAGGAGTCGCCGGTTCGTGACGATGGTGGCGACGCCGATCGTTTTGCGCACTACGTATCCAAGGACCGTATCGCTGAATCGCGTGCGACCGGCCGCCCGGTGGTCGCCCTGTGCGGTAAGGTTTGGGTCCCCAAGCACGACCCGTCAAGTACCCGGTTTGCCCCGACTGCAAGCGGATTTACGAGGAAATGACGCGCTAAAGGTGGTACTTGGCTCCCCTCAGCGAGGGGAGCCAAAATGGTCACCGAGCCGAAATCTCGTCGATCAGCTTGAGCTCCTCGTCGCTGAAGTGGGTGTTCTTCAGCGCGCCGATGTTGTCGAGAATCTGCTGCGGCTTGGAGGCTCCGGTCAGCACGGAGGTCACCTTGCCGTCGTGCAGCAGCCATGCCAGGCTCATCTCGGCCAGCGTCTGGCCGCGTTCGGCGGCCAGATTGTTCAGGTCCACAACCTGCTTGTGCAGTTTCTCGGTCAGAGCGGAATCGTTGAGGAATCGCGGATCGTGAGCCATGCGGCTGTCGGCCGGAATGCCGTTGAGATAGCGGTTGGTCAGCAGGCCCTGAGCCAGCGGGCAGAAGGTGATAAGGCCTTTGCCCAGCTTGAAGGCGGTCTCTTTCAGGCCGTTCTTTTCAACGGTGCGGTCGAGGATGTTGTACTTGTTCTGGTTGATGATGAACGGCACGTGCAGTTCTGCCAGAATTGCGGCGGCCTTTTCCATCGTCGGACCATCGTAGTTGGACAGACCCACGTACAGGGCCTTGCCGGAGTTCACGGCCTGAGCCAGCGCGCCCATCGTCTCCTCAAGCGGGGTTTCCGGATCCGGGTGGTGGTGGTAGAAGATGTCCACATAATCCAAGCCCAAGCGTTCCAGCGACTGGTCGAGGCTGGCGAGCAGGTACTTGCGGCTGCCGAGGTCGCCATAGGGGCCTGTCCACATTTCGTAGCCGGCCTTGGTGGAGATGACGAGTTCGTCGCGGTGATGCTTGAAGTACTTGGCGAGCAGCAGTCCGCAGTTCTTCTCGGCCTGGCCGGGTTCGGGGCCGTAGTTGTTGGCTAGGTCGAAGTGGGTGATGCCGTTGTCGAAGGCGGTGAAGACCAGGGACTTCATCTGGTCGAATGGCGTGATGTCGCCGAAGTTGTGCCAGAAGCCAAGTGAGACGGCCGGCAACTTGAGGCCGGAGGTGCCGGCACGGTTGTAGGTCATCGTGTCGTAAGGGTGCGGGTTGGGGGGCATAGATGGCGGTTGGCTCGAACATTGAGTCTCCTTACAATGTCATTCTTGTTCTTACGAATGCTTACCTGCGATGGGCAGACCGACGCCGATTGAGCGGTATTCGTAAGTGTTCTTGGATACTATGGTTCCAGTTCAAGTGAACTTGAATGCAAACGGCTGCGACGCTTCGGCGTGTTGCCGCAGTAAGGAGTCATGATGTCCTACACCATTCGTCAGGTGGCCACGCAGTTCCATATGCAGCCCTCTACGCTGCGCTATTACGAGGATCAGGGATTGCTGACCAACGTGGAGCGCACCGAAACCGGCCAGCGCATATACGAAGACTGCCATATCGACCGTCTGCGCGCGATTTGCTGCTTCAAGAACGCCGGCATGACCATTGACGATCTTAAAAAGTTCTTCGTGTATGAGTCCAATGAGCCCGAGCATATCGATGAAATCCTTGATCTGCTGGAATCTCGCCGCGAATCGCTTGGACGAGCAGCGCCGAGCCCTCAACGAGGCGGCCATGCACGTGCAGCGCAAGCTCCATTACTATGGCGACATCAAGCGTGCCATCGACGCCGGTGAAGACTGGCCGGATTGGCGCGAGTACAAAAACCGCGCCTATTCCATTGAATGCTGAGACCATCGAATGCTGAAACCATCGAGTGCTGAGCTGGATGCCGGCTGGGCACTAAGACCCATGCGCGTCGATCGTGGGCGCGTCTATCCGAGTAAGGCCTTGCTCGGCCGTGCGCGGTCGAGCAGCCAGACAACGAGCGATATCACGAAGAACGCTATGGCCAGCTTGCCGCAGCTAATGCCGAACCCTTGCCAGCCGAGTGCGTCGAGGTTGATGAAGTCGTACGGATACGGACTGCCGCCGGCCGCCGGTCCGGACCCCGGCCAAATCGCCGCACGGGCCAGCACGAAGACCAAGTATGCAGGGAAGTACGCCAGCCACGAGAACATGTAATGCCAGCGGAAACGCCGGTGCGGGTCGAATAGCACGAAATCGATAACCGCCATAATCGGGGCGATTTTGTGCAGCATCGTATTGGTCATGATGCCAATAACCTGTGGCACGTATGCCGGGTCGTCCGGAGGCGTCAGGAAGAACGCCACCAGTGCGGTGACTATGGCGTACACAGTCAGGCACCCCTTAAGCCATGCAGGCGGCTGAATACCTTTGAGCAGTGTGGCCGCGCCGGACCACAGCATCACGATGCCCAGCACGAAACCGGTCTGGAACGTGAAATACACCCAGAACTGCGGTTTGGACCATGCCTCATATGTGCCCACGAAGCAGAAACCGGCGATCGCAAAGCGCCACAACGCCACGATGAATCTCATGCATCGAGTCTACCGCTTCGCCAGTGGGCCGTATGGTGCGGCTGGCGTATTGGCTGGTCGTGATGATTATGGTCGGTGTGACCGACCGCCATAGTGCCGATGAATATGACGATACTGAACCCGGCAATATCGAATCTGGCGATACGAGAATAAGACGAGCCCTTCCCGCACGGCTTTGCCCGGACTACACTTAGGTGCAACTTCACCACTTATGTAGGAAAGGCCTTGCAATGGTCGATTATTCGCCGGCTCTGATGACCGACATGTATGAATACACGATGCTCGACGCCGCTCTGAAAGACGGTACCGCCGACCGCAAGTGCGTGTTCGAGGTGTTCACGCGTCACTTGCCCGAAGGCCGTCGCTATGGCGTGGTGGCCGGCACCGGCCGCATTCTGGATGCGCTGGAACATTTCCACTTGGATGAAGCGGATCTGAAGTTCCTGGCCGACCGTCACGTGGTAAGCCCCGAGACCATTAAGTGGCTGGAGAACTTCCACTTTTCCGGTACGATTCGCGGTTACCGCGAAGGTGAGATGTTCTTCCCGAACTCCCCGATTTTGCAGGTCGAAGGCACGTTCGGCGAATGCACGCTACTGGAGACGTTGATTCTATCCGTGCTGAACTACGATTCCGCAGTGGCCTCCGCCGCCTCACGTATGGCGTCGGCAGCCAAGGATCGTCCTTGCATGGATATGGGCGGACGCCGCACTAACGAGTGGGCCGCCGTGGCCGCCGCTCGAGCTGCCGTAGTGGGCGGATTCAAGGGTACCGCCAATCTGCTGGCCGCCCAGCTGTATGGTCTGAAGGCCATCGGCACCGCCGCGCATTGCTTCACGTTGGTGCATGATTCCGAGCGTGACGCCTTTGAATCGCAGATCGAGGCATTGGGCAAGAACACCACGCTGCTGGTGGACACCTACAACATCGAGGAAGCCGTGAAAACCGCCGTCGAAGTGGCCGGTCCCGAACTGGGTGGCGTGCGCATCGACTCCGGCGACCTAGCCGCCATGGCCCAGCGTGTGCGCAACCAGCTGGACGCCCTGGGCGCCACGAACACCACCATTACCGTGACCAACGATTTGGATGAGTACGCGCTCGCCGCATTGCAGACCGCGCCGGTCGACTCCTATGGCGTGGGCACCATGCTGGTCACCGGCTCCGGCGCTCCCACTTGTGCGATGGTGTACAAGCTCACCGAGCGTGAAGGCGCTGACGGCACGATGGTTCCGGTCATGAAGAAGTCCAAGGATAAGGCCACAGTGCCCGGTCGCAAGTTGGCATTCCGCTCCTACGAATACGCGCTAGCCGAAGCCGAACACGTGATTTCCGGCTCGGAGGAGAAGCTGGCCGGTTTCACGCCCGAACCGACGTGGAAGAACCTGCTGGTCGATTTCGTGGACCACGGCCATATCGATGCGCAGTGGCAGGGCCATGACGCTATCATGGCCGCCCACGACTACCACGCCAAGGCGTTGTCCGAACTGCCCATCACCGCGCAGAGCCTCATGAAGGGCGAGCCAGTGATTCCTACGGAGACTCAGGTTCTCTGACGAGAACTTTCGTCTCCATAGGAATCCGTCGCAGCATAGCTGCTCCCCCTTACCTACGGACAGCCCACTGGGCTGTCCGCTTAACGGTTCGACCACAGAGACCAAAGTCCTCTGGCCGTATCTCACTGGCCGCATCCCTCTGGTTACATTGGCTACTCTTCCCTCTGGATGAGTGAAACTCTCAATGGTGATAACGCGGCGGGCAACGATGACGTATCAGAGCGGCGCGATGTAGTTCGATGATGGTTGACGAGTTGCTATCCAGGCATAGAGCGGATGGCGTATGCTGGGGCGCATGGTTGAAATCAAAGACATGCTTGGCAATCACCAAATAATTCGTGCCGACGGCCGCAAGGTCGACGAACTGCGCCCTGTGCGCATCACCCGCCACTTCACCGACGCCCCCGAAGGCTCCGTGCTCATCGAATGCGGTAACACGCGCGTGATGTGCACCGCCACTTTTACTCCCGGTGTGCCGCGTTGGCGCAAGGACTCCGGCCTCGGCTGGGTCACCGCCGAATACTCGATGCTGCCGCGTGCCACCGCCGAACGCACCGACCGTGAATCCGTACGTGGCAAAATCGGTGGCCGTACCCACGAAATCAGCCGACTGATTGGCCGCTGCCTGCGTGGCGTCATCGATATGAAGGCGCTCGGCGAGAATCAGATTCAGCTTGACTGCGATGTGCTTCAGGCCGATGGTGGTACTCGCACGGCTTCCGTAACCGGTGCGTACGTGGCTTTGGTCGACGCGCAGTCAATTGGGCGGAGAAGCACCGCCATATCAAGTCCGCCAGCCGCGTGCTTAAGGACTATGTGTCCGCCGTATCGGTGGGCGTGATCAACGGCACTCCGATGCTTGACCTGCCATACATTGAAGACAGTCAGGCCATGACCGACATGAACGTGGCCATGACCGGTTCCGGCACCTTCATCGAGATTCAGGGCACCGCAGAACACCGTCCGTTCAACCGTGCCGAACTCGGCACCCTGCTTGACTTGGCCGAAAAGGGCAACAAGGAACTGCAAGCCGCCCAGCGTGCCGCTCTGTCCCTAGACTAAGCCAGCTCCCCTGACAAGGGGAGCCTTCTTAAAGGAGAACCTCATGAAAATCGTCGTCGCAACCCATAACGAAGGCAAGCTTGTGGAAATCCGCCGCATTCTCGAAGAGGATCTTGGCGCGGATGCCGAAAACATCGAACTGGTGTCCGCTGGCAGCCTTCACCTGCCGGATCCGGTGGAAACCGGCGTCACCTTCCAGGAGAACGCGCTACTCAAGGCCCGCGCTGTGGCCATCCGTACCGGTCTGCCCGCTGTCGCGGATGATTCAGGTCTCATCGTCGATGTGATGGGTAACGCTCGGGCATTCTGTCTGCTCGCTGGGCGGGTGCTCACGGCCACGACAAGGCCAATAATGCGCTGCTGCTCGCCCAAATCGAAGATATTCCGGATGACAAGCGTACCGCGCGCTTCCGTTGCGCCGCCGCGCTGGTGGTCCCGGACACCGAGACCGGTGCCGACGTGACCGGTGGAGTGGCTGCCGACGGCATCACCGTTCACACCACGGCTGCCGCTGGGAGCCCTGCCCCGGTGCATGCTCGATACGCCATCAAGTCGGAGACAGTGGAGCTCGGCGACATGCCGGGTCGCATCATCCGCGAGGCTCGTGGCGAACACGGTTTCGGTTACGATCCGCTGTTCGTCCCGGACGATCAGCCTGCCGGTCGCGTCAGCACTGAGCCTGACCATGAAGGCGAGCCGCTGACCAGCGCCGAAATGACTCCGGCCGAGAAAGAATGCGATTTCCCACCGAGGCAAGGCGCTGAAAGCCTTGGTCCCCGCCATCGAGGCCCTGCTGCACTAAGTCGTCTAGGCTGTCTAGCTGCACTGAGCCGCGACTAAGCCACAGTTGAGTCGCGGCTCAGCACTCAGCCCCCGAATCGGGCGAGTGTCTAGCAAGCGCCTATGACCTAGCAAGGGGGCGATACGAAAGAAGGCCGGCGCTTAGTGCGTCGGCCTTCTTGATGAACAAGAGCCACCCGATAGAATCGAACTACCGACCTTCCCACGAACGAGGGGATGCTCTACACTGAGCTAAGGTGGCGTGGCTTCAAGAGCCAAGTAGAGAATATAGCACTGCGTTTGATTCACTGCAAGCCGGACATTCATCATCTTTGGGCCATTGTTCTTTGGACCATCGTGGCGGCAATAGTGCGAACGATGTGCACACCTCATCTGCTCGGCCGCCATTCGTCGTGTGCGCGCTATGCTAGCATGGTGAGCCTGATTGACTCGGAGGCAAAGGGAAGCATGCGTGATTTTGTGCTGGTGAAGTTGACAGACGAGGAGTTCGATGATTTCTCCGCCAGGCATCCACAAGGCAATTTCCAACAAACCTCGGCGATGGGACGCCTTCGCACCGCGCAGGGGATCGACGTCGAATATTTGGCCCTCAAGGAGGGCGAGAAGATCGTCGCGGCGGCACTGTTCGAAACTCACCGCTCTCGATTCTCTACATTTGCGGTCATCCATGATGGCCCGATGTGCGACTATCACGACACCGAAGCATTGACCTTCTTCATGGATGCGCTGAAACGCCATGCCAAGGCAAAGGGTGCTTCACAGCTGGAAATCACCCCTGAATCCCCGTATCGGCTTCGCGACACCAATGGAGCTTCTTTGCCGGATGACCAGAATGGCGCTCCCGACAATAAGCTGATAGAACAGCTCGAGGCGATCGGCTTCACTCATGGCGGTTTCACCGTGGGCTATACGGCGGTTCCGCGTTGGCGCTACCTCAAGGATCTGACCGGCATTACCGATGAGAAAAAGTCTGCTGAAGTCCTATGACAAGCGCACCCAGTGGAGCGTGAAGCGTGCCCAATCGATGGGTGTGCATGTGCGTGAGCTGTCGGACGACGAGCTGGGGGTATTCGCACGAATCGAGCAGCAAACCGCTGAACGTCGTAGCTTCGAATACCGTGGCGAAGCATATTTCCACCGTTTCAAGGAAGCGTTCGGCAGCAAAGCGCATTTTATGGTTGCCGAGATCCACATCGACGAATATGTAGCGGACATGACGTCCAGCGTGAAGCGCTTTCGGCCAAGGTGGCGGAATTGACCGCCAAAACGCCGAACACCCCACCACCAAAACCGAACGTCAGCTGGGGGAGGAGACCCGCAATCTGGCGGCGGCCGAAAAGCGCCTGAACGAGGCGGCCGAGTTCGCCAAAGACGGGGATGTACTGCCGGCTGCGGCATCACTATTCGTGGAGCATCCGCGCGAGGTCATCTACCTGTTCTCCGGTAGCGTCGAGCAGTACAAGCCCTTCTACGCCTCCGCGCGCTGATTCAGCATGACGCGATGCTGCATTTCTGCGTGGAACACGGGCTGTCTCGCTACAACTTCTACGGCATCGACGGCGTCTTTGATGATCCCGATGACGAGGGGCGTGGTGTACTGGAGTTCAAGCAGGGCTTCAACGGATATGTCGAGGAACTTCCGGGCGAGTTCGTGCTGCCGGTCAAACCGGTCGCCTATGCCATGAAGCAATTTGCGCACAAGCTGCTGTCGCGGTAAACGGACGCAGCACACAGGCCGTTCCAGAGCCCAGAGTAACGATCAGAGTAACGACAAGTAAGAAGGTTCGATTATGACGCAATCCGATGCAGGCGTCGCCTCGCTCACCCCTACCAAGATCATCACTCCTGCCGAGCTGGATGCGTTCTCCGCAGCTCAAGTGCAAGGTAGTTTCCAGCAGACCTCGCAGATGGCCGCCATGGGTGCGTTCAACGGTCCGGTGGACTATGTGGGTGTCAAGCGCGGTGACAAGCTGATTGCCGCCTGCTACGTGGTGTACACGCGGTCCCGTTTCGGTTTGGAAGGCTCGGTCTGGTGCGGACCGCTGTGCGATTATGACAATCCACAGGTGGTTGAGGCGATGACCGGAGCCCTGCGTCGTTCGGCCAAGGCCCATCACGCCATCAGCGTATCCTGCTGGCCGGCCGCAGTCTACCGTCTGCATGATCTGGACGGCAAGCCGACCAGCGACCCGGACACCACGATGATGGACAACATGGCCCGCTTCGGTTGGAAACATGCCGGCTTCACCGTGGGCTACGAATCCGTGGTGAACCGCTGGAACTTCGTCAAGGGGCTTGACGGCATTCATAATGAGAAGGAACTGCTGGCCTCGTTCTCCAAGTACCGCCGTAAGAACATCCGCATCGCCCAGGATTCCGGTCTGCGCGTGCGCCGGCTGGAACGCGGCGAACTGAGCACTTTCGTCAAGCTGTGCGATATGAGCGCCCGCACGTCAAGGCTTCAAGAGCCGCGATCTGGCCTACTATGAGCGTCTGTTCGATACCTTCGGCGACCTGATCGAGTTCAAGGTGGTCGAAACCCATTTCGACGAATATCTGGACACCCTGCAATCCAAGCTGAATGCGGCCTCCAAAGACAAGCGCAACCTCGAACGCCTGCTCCAGCGCGCGCAACAGCGGCCGGAAGGCACGGCCAAGAAGGGTGCCTCCGACCCGGCAACGCTGGAAAAGCGCATCGCCACCGCAGACAAGAAGATCACGGCGCTGGAAAAGACCATCGGCGAAGTCAATGGCATCATCGCCTCGGACGGCCCGGTCATTCCGGTGGAAGCCGGTGTCTACTTCTGGCATCCGAACGAGGTCGTCTGCCTGTCCAGCGGCGAGGACGATCGTTTCATGGATTACTACCCGTCTTCCCTAATCCACTTCGAGGCGATGCTTGACTGCATCGCCCGTGGCGTGGAGCGCTTCAACTTCTACGGCATTTCCGGCATTTTCGACGCCAACGATCCTTCCTACGGCGTCTGGCAGTTCAAGACTCGCTTCGGCGGATTCGTGGAAGAGCTTCCGGGCAAGTTCACGCTGCCGGTGGACGGACTGCGATTCGGTGTATCCGAAGCCGCACACAAGCTGCTGCATCGCTGACAAACAGTGGCGAGCACGGACACAGAAATAAGGCACAGGTGACGACGAGATGAGCGCGACTGCGAATCGAACAGATACGACGTATACGTTTGGCGTGATTACGCCCGAAGAGTTCGACCGGCTTTCCGAAGCCACAAGCCAGGGCAGCTTTCAGCAATGGTCCGGGCAGGTCCGTCTTGCCAAGATTCGTGGGCATGAAGCCGAATGCGTTGGCGTGTGCGACGCATCCGGCAATCTGGTAGCCGGCTGCGTGATTCTGTACCTCAATGGTCGTTTCGGTGCAGATGGCTCCGTATATTTCGGCCCCATCGGCATTAGCGATGATCCGGCTCTGCTGCGGGCCATAACCGAGGCGATTCGTGAATCGGCCCGTCGCCACCATGCTGTTTCCGTGGCATGCTGGCCTAACGTCGCCTACCGTCTGTATTCCTCGGACGGGCAGCCCGACGGCGAGCCGAACGATGCACTGCTGGCCGGATTCACCGATGCCGGCTGGACGCATGGCGGATTCCATACCGGTTATGACGTGGTCTGCCAGTGGATGTACGTCAAGGATCTCACCGGCATCACCAACGGCAAGGAACTGCTGGCATCATTCGGCAAACGCGCTCAATGGAGCGTCAAGCGGGCGCAGTCGATGGGCGTGCACGTTCGCGAAATCGGCCCCGACGAGTTCGACGTGTTCGCCGATATCGAACGGCGGACCGGTGAACGCCGCGGGTTCGCGACGCGCGGCGCGGACTATTTCCGCCAGTTCAAGCAGGCGTATGGCGCGGATGCGCATTTCATGCTCGCGGAAATCCACATCGCCGAATATGTGGCGGATATGACCGCCAAGCGCGAGGCGTTGCAGACCAAGTGTAGCTCGATTGCAGGCGAAATACGATGAACGTCCGACCACGCGTATCGAACGTCAGCTGGGGGAGGAATCGCGCAATCTCGCGGCCGCCGACAAGCGTCTGGCTGAGGTGGAGGGATATGCCAAGAAGGGCGATGTGCTGCCGGCAGCGGCTTCAATGTTCGTCAGTCACCCCAATGAGGTGGTCTATCAGTATTCCGGTTCGTTAGAGGAGTACAAGCCGTTCTACGCCTCGGCGCTGATTCAGTACGAAGCGATGCCGCACCTGTGTGGAACAGGGTGTGAGCCGCTACAACTTCTACGGCATTTCCGGCGTGTTCGACGATCCGAACGACGAGGGCCGCGGCGTGCTGGAATTCAAGCAGGGCTTCAACGGCTACGTCGAGCAGATGGTAGGCAAATTCACGTTGCCGGTGGACAAGTTCCGCTTCGGCGTGAGCAATCTGGCGCACAAGCTGCTGCACCGGTAGCAGCTGGCGGCCGGGGGACGAACCTATGTGGGCTGCGTCTCGCCTGACCGTGCGCCCGCCGTGCGCCTACTTGCGCATTTGCTCACACGCCCATCAGCGCGTGAGCCACAGCCATCATCACCAGTGAAATCATCGCGGTGATTGCCAGCGAGAAGCCGGCCAGTTTGGCGTTGCCGAGTACTTTGTCGGTGAACAGCGTGGAGAAAATGGCGATCGGAGCCAACGCGCAGATCACCATCACGGCGCGAATCGAAGCCGAGAACGGCAGCAGGAGCCACGCGATCAACGCGAAGGCGGCGCTGAACGGTATACGCCAAGCGATGACGGCCATGACTTCCTTCACATCATGCTTGGACTGGGGCAAATCCATGAGCATGCCCACCATCAGCATCGACACCAGCGCGTTGGCGCCGCTCAATGGCTGGGTTATAGAGGCGATCCAATCGGGAATCTTCACGTTGGCGACGGTCAACACGATCATGAGCAGATACGTGTCGAACGGCACCGAGCCGAAGAAGCTCTTGCCGATGGTGCGCAGCAATGCGCGGCGGGCAAGCCGTTTGGCGTCGCGATCCTTGGGCTTTTCGTACGGTAGGGTGGGAGCCGAACCGGCGTGTTGTTCGGCAAGTGTTTTGCCGGGCTGAATATGCAGCAGTTGCTGGGTGAGCACATTGGTGCCGGCGGCCACCATCACGCAGTTGCCGATATCGAACATCGCAGCCGGCACCACCGCGCCCGCACCCCAGAATGACTGGACGACCGGGAAAGAAAAACAGCCGAGATTGAAGCCGGCACCGTTGAGCATCAGGAAGGCGCGGTCGGTCACATTGCGCTTGCGGGTGGCCAGAAAGATGAACACGACCGGGATAAAAGCAAACAGGAATGCGAATACCGAAATAAGCAGCAGCGAGATGTCATGCGGATTGGTGGCGAACGAGTATACGATGGCACCGGGCAGCACGATGTTGAATTCCGCGGTTTGCAGCACGCGATAATCCTTCTGCCCGAACAGGCCGAACCGCTTGAACAGATAGCCGGCGAGGATGATCAGCAACAGACCAACCGGCGTAAGAATGGCGGACATACACTTCTCTCCTTGACTCACACAGGCTCATGGCGCACAGGCTCAGACCCGCAATGCTGTGGCCATTATATTTGCCGCCTTGGCATTGCCATATGTAGAGGCGTCCGCAAGGGCTTGCAATTGCCTCACGCATATACGAAGAGCCTCCCGGAATCGTTGGCGATCCAATGTTTCCAGGAGGCTCAAGCCGGTGCGCGAGATGGGACTTGAACCCACACGTCAAAGACACAGGAACCTAAATCCTGCGCGTCTACCAATTCCGCCACTCGCGCGTGCATATCCGCGTTTCCACAGGTGTGGAAGATATACAAAACCCCAGGCCGGACAGCCATTACAGACCAGCCAGCCTAGGGCATCCGGAGCCACTTGTCAGAATCGAACTGACGACCTGCTCATTACGAGTGAGCCGCTCTACCGACTGAGCTAAAGTGGCTTGGTTCGCGGAAGGCATTTCGCCAGCCGCGCACAAGAAATTAAGTATAAGACATCTCCGCGAAAAGTCCAATCGGCGGCTTGGCAGTTGTGTCGTGACCGCTCGGTTGAAGATGACGGTTGTGCCGCGCCGTGAACTGTTCGATAATGCAAACGATGGCAATCCGACATCGCTGACTCATTTTTTGTTCTGTTCATGTCCGAATTTGTGAGTATTCTGTTTGGTGATACGGAGCGCATCCGAGCCGTGTGCAAGGGCGCTCCAGTCACTGATGAAAGGAATGGAATCCTATGGCCATCAATCCGCCCGTTGACCCCAGACCCCTGAGTGGGCTGCCCTGCAGAAGCACTATGACGAGCTTCAGGTCGAAGGCGTGAGCCTCAAGAAGTGGTTCGCCGAGGACGCCGAGCGCGTCGAGAAGGTCCTTCGACGCCGGCGACCTGCACTTCCTGTCCAAGAACCTGATCAAGCCGGAAACCCTCCAGCTGTTCGCCAACCCCAAGGCCGTCAAGCTCGATGAGCGCACCAAGGCGACTATGTACACAGGCGTGCACATCAACAACACCGAAGACCGCGCCGTGCTGCACACCGCGCTGCGCCGCCCGGTCGAAGACGAGGGCAAGTACATCGTTGACGGTCAGGACACCGTCAAGGACGTGCGCGAGACACTCGACAAGATCTACGCTTTCGCTGACGACGTGCGTTCCGGCAAGTGGACCGGTGTGACCGGCAAGAAGATCGAAACCGTGGTCAACATCGGCATCGGCGGCTCCGACCTGGGCCCCGTCATGGTGTACGAGGCCCTCAAGCCGTACGCCGACGCGGGCATCTCCGCCCGCTACATCTCCAACATCGACCCGAACGACCTGGCCGAGAAGACCAAGGGCCTCGACCCGAGACCACCCCTGTTCATCATCGTCTCCAAGACCTTCACCACCCTGGAGACCCTGACCAACGCTCGCGAAGCCCGCACCTGGCTGCTCGAAGAGCTCACCGCCAACGGCGCCATCGCCGAGGGCGACGAGGCTCAGAAGGCCGAGGCCATCAAGAAGCACTTCGTCGCCGTCTCCACCAACCTGGAGAAGGTCGCCGAATTCGGCATCGACCCGAACAACGCGTTCGGCTTCTGGAACTGGGTCGGCGGCCGTTACCCCGTCGACTCCGCCGTCGGCACCTCTCTGGCCGTGATCTTCGGCCCGGCTCGTTTCGAGGAGTTCCTGCACGGCTTCCACGAGATCGACGAGTACTTCGCCAACACCCCGTTCGAGAAGAACGTCGTGGTGCTGCTCGGCATGCTGAACGTCTGGTACCGCAACTTCTTCAAGGTTGCTTCCCACGCCGTGCTGCCGTACGACCAGTACCTGCACCGTTTCCCGGCTTACCTGCAGCAGCTGACCATGGAGTCCAACGGCAAGTCCGTGCGTTGGGACGGCACCCCCGTCACCTCCGAGACCGGCGAGATCTTCTGGGGCGAGCCTGGCACCAACGGCCAGCCCGCCTTCTACCAGCTGATTCACCAGGGCACCCAGCTCATTCCGGCCGACTTCATCGCGTTCGTCAACACCCCGAACCCGACCAAGGACGGCGACCAGGACGTGCACGAGCTGTTCCTGGGCAACTACTTCGCTCAGACCAAGGCTCTGGCATTCGGCAAGACCGCTGACGAGGTTCGCGCCGAGGGTACTCCGGAAGAGATCGTTCCGGCCCGCGTGTTCACCGGCAACCGTCCGACCACCTCCATCTTCGGTGTGGCCCTGACCCCGTTCGCCCTCGGCGAGCTCATCGCCCTGTACGAGCACATCACCTTCGTGGAAGGCACCGTCTGGGGCCTCGACTCCTACGACCAGTGGGGCGTCGAGCTCGGCAAGCAGCTTGCCAAGCAGATCACCCCGGCCATCTCCCAGGACGACGACGCCCTCGCCGCCCAGGACGCCTCCACCCAGAGCCTGATCAAGTTCTACCGCGCAAATCGCGAATTCTGATTCGCTTTGCTCGGTCAGAATTCGTGATTCGCGCGACCGCGGCTGTGCTGTCTGGTGGGCAGTCTGGCGACTGCCCACGTCGCGAATTCTGATTCGTTCCTCTGGTGCCCCCTCGGGTGAGAGGAGCTGTCAGTGTAGCTGACTGAGGGAGTCTCTCTCACGACTAGTGCCCGACATCTTCGGATGCCGGGCACTTTGCATATACGGATTGCTGTCAGTCAGATGAGTCGAACATGGTCATATTCCGCTTCGGCATCTGTTTGCAGGCATAAAGGCACTATCTAGCCAACTCACGTGGCTGATTCGCTTATTCGCCCTTATTCGCCTCATCCAGGCTCAGCAGATCGTCATCGGCATCGTAATCGAAGAGTTCGCCGTAACGGCCCCACTCCACGGCGATGGCGAACTGCTGATGCGCCTCGTCGTTGGCGTAACGGGCGCGCAGCAGGTCCAGCATGAGCTCGCCGCGGAGCTTGCCTTCCGCAGACTTCCGCAGTGGATGCTCAATGTTGTGCACCAGCGGCGCGTGTTCCATCGCCAGTGAGGCGAACACCTGCTTGGCGCGCAGAATGTCCGCCTTATGCCAGGAGTCGCCCGCCTCGGTGATTTGCACATGGCCGTCGCGTACCACGATGACGCGCAGCATCGTACCGGCATCCACCAGCGGGAACAGGTCGTCCACCTCGAACGAAAGAGCCGAGGCCAAATCTGCCAAGTCGATGCCGTGAGGATGCTCGGCAACCACATCCAGCAGACCGGCAAGCCCGCCCGGCGTGGCGTTGGGCAGCGGATGCTCCTTGATTTTCTCGATGGTCTTGGCGGGCTGAAGGTCTGATGCGTCCGTGACAGATGCGTCCGTGACAGATGCGTTCGTGAGCGATGCCGATGGCGATAGAGCCTCGGCTTGTTGCGTAGGCTGCGAGGCCTGTCCGGTCAAAATCGCGTACAGTCGGTCCACCATCGCCTCGAATTCGACACTGTGACGGTCGCGCGGGCGCTGCAGATCAACCCGCACATCGGCAATCAGATGCCCCGGGTGCGAGCCCAACACCACCACTCGGTCGGCCATCTCCACGGCTTCCTCGATGTTATGTGTGACCATAAGCACCGACTTGATGCTGCGCTGTTCGCTCGACCACAGCTTGAGCACTTCCTGACGCAGGTTTTCGGCGGTCAGCACGTCCAGGGCGGAGAACGGCTCATCCATGAACAGCGCGTCCGGCCGCAGCACCAAGGCGCGTGCAATGCCCACGCGCTGCCTCATGCCGCCAGACAGTTCCTTCGGATACGCCGATTCGAAGCCGTCCAGGCCGATCATGTCGATGGCGTCCAGAGCCAGTTTGGTGCGTTCCGCACGTGGTACGCCGCGCGCCTTCAGACCGAGTTCCACATTGTCTTGCACGGTGAGCCACGGCATCAGCGCGAAGGTCTGGAACACGAGTGCGATGCCGGGATTCGGGCCGGTCAGGGGCCTTGCCGCGATACTTGACCGTGCCGCTGGTCGGCTTGACCAGTCCGGCCAGCGCACGCAGGAATGTGGACTTGCCGGCACCCGAACGGCCCAGAATGGCCACGATCTCGCCCTCGTACAGGTTGAACGAGATGTTGTCGAACACGGTGAGTTCGGTGCCGTTGTCGGCCGTGAAGCGCTGGCCGACGTGCTGGGCTTCGATGATGGTGTTCTGCGGGGTCACCGCCCGCAGCGAACGAATGGTTTCCAGTGCAACAGTCATATTATTCTCCTTAAGTCTTTAGTTCAGTGCGAAACGGCGCTCGGCCATGCGCTGCAGCGGGTTCCAGAACAGGCGGTTGACGGCCACCACGAACACGCTCATCACGGTCACGCCGATGATGGTCCTCACGGTGTTGCCGCTTTCGGTGGCCTCGGCGATATACGCGCCCAAGCCGGAGGCGGTCAGCGTATGCCGTCCATAACTTACGATTTCCGAGACAATCGAGGCATTCCACGCCCCACCGGCCGCCGTAATGCCGCCCGTGACCCACGAGCCGAATACCGCCGGCAAAATCAAATCGCGCCACCGCTGCCAGCGCCCCAGCTGGAAGCTGCGCGTCATCTCACGCAGATCGTCGGGAATCTGGCTGGCCCCGGCGATCACATTGAACAGGATGTACCACTGTGCCCAACGCCATCAGCAGAATACTGCCCCAGTTGATATCCACACTGCACGCCACGAACCACAGCGTGACGAACGGGAACGTGAAGTTCGAGGGGAAGCTGGCCAGCACCTGCACAATCGGCTGCATAAACCGCGAAACGCGCGGATTCATGCCAATCATCGCGCCAATCGGCACCCAAATCACCGAGCAGGCGAGCGTGAGCAGCGCCACGCGCAGGAACGTCACCATGCCCAACACGAACGCCTGCCCGAGCTCGCCGAATCCCGCATCGCGATGAATCACCAGCATAAGCTGCACCAGTCCGAACGCACACGCTGCCAACACCAGTACTGTGAATACCACGTCAAGCGCGCGGCTGCGTGCGGACTTCACGTCCGCCGCCCAACGTCCACCGGTCCGACCCAACGGGCGGGTCAGCGTGTCGAACAGGTCGTCGACAGGCCTGAACAGCCGGGCCACCATCTCATCGATATGTGACTGACGAATGATGGTCAGCACCACACTGGTCTTGCGCACCGCCGACTCGCTTTGCGTAATGCGGAACTTCTCCGCCCACGCGGTCAGCGGCTTCCACAGCAGTACGTCGATAAGCAGCACCACCAGCACCATCGTCACGATGGCCCAGCAGATGGCCGCGAGATTCTCCTCGGCCGCCGCCTGTGCCACGAAGCTGCCGATGCCGGGCAACGCATAGGTGCGATTGTTCACCGAGATCATCTCGGAGGCGGTCAGGAAGAACCATCCGCCGCCTACGCTCATCATGCAGTTCCACAGCAGCGGAATCATCGCGTTCGGCACGTCCAGTGTCCAGAATCGTTGCCAGCGTGTGAGCTGTAGTGAGCGGGCCGCCTCGTCGAGTTCAGTTGGTTCGCTGGTCAGGGACCGGGTGAACGAGAACGCCATGTTCCAGGCCTGACTGGTGAAGATTGCGAAAATCGACGCGGCCTCCACGCCCAGCATCGAGCCGGGGAACAGCACCATCCAGATGGTGATGGTGGCCGAAAGAAAGCCCAGAATCGGTACCGACTGCAGAATATCCAACAGAGGAATCAGCACGCGGCTCAGGCGGCGGCAGCGCGCGGCCGCCGTGCCGTAGATGAACGTGAACACCAGTGAGAAGAACAGTGCCACGAACATACGGAACACCGAGCGCAGCGCGTAATACGGCAGGTCGGCGAGATTCGTACTGACTTGTGACGGCACTCCTTTCGGGCCGATCGGTTCGCCGATCGCCGGCAGAATCCAAGCGATCAGACCGAACAGCGCCAGAATACCGGCCGCGACCAGTACGTCGGAGGCCAGGCGCACGGCGAATGGTTGGCGGTCGGACGCGGCGGTGGAAGGGTTGCGGGCCGACGCATTTGGACGCGCGCCGACGCGATTGAATGAAAACATGGTCATGAAAAGACCTCCCTATGCATAGGAAAGACGAATTATGCAAGGGTTATCCGGGGAGCCAAGGAACACTACAGGCGAGAGCCCGACTTCCGGATAACGGAATATAAGAAAACATGGTCATCACCACCGCAACGATGACTGTTGCCGGCGGCGGAACTACTGGAATAATCACCGTCCATCGGGCTCTCACCTCCTTCAAGCCGTGCGCTGAAACGCCAAATCAATACCATCGTCGGTATCCATGCGACCAGCAGGAGGGGCGGAAAGTATTCGAATCCGCCGATTCGAGCCATCGTTCAAGCTTCAGCATCGCAGGGCGGTGGAATTGCGTTAGTTCATGCCTTGATCCGACAAGAACTGCTGACCTGCGTGCAGTGTCTCCACTGTTAGCGGCAGCAACCCATATCCCTGCGGTAGCCTCGCCTACCGACGCTCCCAAGATAAAGCCCGCCTGCAGGTCTGTCAACTACGTCGCAGTGCCTTGGTGTTGGAATGCCATCCGACAGCCATTCTGTCCGCAATAATCCGTAAAATAGTCGATTGCTGTGTCGAGAAGTGGGCCGCCGCATAAGCCCGCGTCTCCATGGGTCCAGTCCGAACGGCCGCAAGGCCTGACTTTCGGCGGATCGGCAGGCTTCCCAAGGGCAAACCCGAGGGATAACGAGAACAGGCCAACGTACGCGATGCGCAATCGCGTGGATGGCCCCAGATCTGTGGCTGATATGCGGCAGCACTGAAGGAAAACAATGGTTAACGCTGTTGAGGCTTTTGACGCCAAGCACATGAAGCCGGCTGAGGAAATCCCGGCCTTCCGTCCCGGCGACACCGTCGACGTGAACGTGAAGATCCAGGAAGGCAACAACTCCCGTATCCAGACCTTCACCGGCGTGGTGATCGCTCGTAAGGGCGCTGGCGTGCGTGAGACCTTCGTGGTCCGCAAGATCAGCTTCGGCACTGGTGTGGAGCGTCGCTTCCCGGTGCACTCCCCGTCCATCGACTCCATCAAGCTCGTGCGTAAGGGCCGTGTGCGCCGCGCCAAGCTGTACTACCTGCGCGCTCTGCGCGGTAAGGCCGCTCGTATTGCCGAGCGCCGCGACAACTCCGCTAAGTGAGTCGATTCGCGGGTGCAATCGTGAGCCTGATGATGCAGGTGCGCGAATAAACCGTGAAATTCAGCCCGGAACCGTTTCGGTTTCGGGCTGTTTTCGTTTTTTCCACGTATGATGGACGGGCGCCGGCACCCCTCATATCCGGCAGCATGAATCGCGAGGAGATGGTATGCAGGACGATCAGGATAACGGCGAATTCCCGATTTCCGACAATCCGGAGAGCAATCAGACCTCGTATGATGACGAGGCCGATGCCCGCGATTCCCGTACGTTCCAAGTCGCCGACCACGGCATCGCCCCGTCCCCGGTTCCCCCGGCACCGGCGCGCCCGGCGTACGCCGCTTCTTCCGCTGGTGCGAATGCCGTGGCAGCATCATCGATGGATGATGACCACTTCACCCTACGCGACTTTTTCCTGTGGTGCGGCGTTCCCGTGCTTATCGTGCTGCTGATTCGCATTTTTCGCCGTCGGCTTTTACGAGATTCCTTCGCGCTCGATGATGGACACCATGGTGCCCGGCGATCGCGTGGTGACCAGCAAGCTCACCCCCAAGATCTTCGATCTGCAGCGCGGCGACGTCGTGGTATTCAAAGATCCCAACAACTGGTTGAACGAGGAGCAGAGCAGCGCTCCCGGTGGCGGGTATCTCATCAAGCGACTGATCGGCCTGCCCGGTGACGTGGTCGAATGCAAGGGCGCGGGCCAGCCGGTGACCATCAACGGCGTGGCCATCAATGAGACCTCCTACATTCGCCCCGGCGTGGACCCGAGCGCCTTCCCGTTCTCGGTAACCGTGACCGAGGGCCACGTGTTCGTCATGGGCGACAATCGCGCCAATTCCGCCGACTCCCGCTATCATCAGGATGACGGCGATCGCGGCTTGGTTCCCATCTCCGATGTGGTCGGAGTCGGAATCGCGAAATACTGGCCGCTTGACCGGCTTGGTGCGATTGATGACCACCACGAAGTCTTCAAGGACGTGCCTGACGCTTCCGGCTCGAATTCCTGAGTCTTTTTTGAACCGTGTGAGTCTTTGAACTGATTGAGTTCCGGGCCGTCTGAATCCTGAACCATATGAACCTGGACCGTCTGAATCCTAACCATTGTGAGACGATGGGAGCCGCGCATGATTACCCCGACACTTGACTTGGAACGCAGCCTTGCGGCCCAGGGCTATGACCTTATCGCTGGATTCGATGAAGTCGGCCGCGGCGCGCTCGCCGGCCCGGTGATGGTCGGGTGCGCCGCCATTTGGGCCCGTGATTTGGAGCCGTTGGATGGCGATGATGCCGTCGAACTGTCCGGGCGGACCTACCTCGGCGTGCCGGACGGCGTGGCCGACTCCAAAATGCTCACCGAACATAGGCGCGAGGCGATTTTCGACGAACTGCGCGACTGGTGCGCGGCCTACGCCGTAGGCCAGGCCAGCAACACCGAGATCGACGAATGGGGCATCACCTACGCGCTTGGCGTGGCCGCCCTGCGCGCTCAGCCAAGTCGAACGCGAACTTGGCTTACGACTTGGAGGGGATTGACGGCAAAAAAAGGGCTGCGGGGAAGATTGTGGAAGGTCGTCCGGGAGGCTCCGTAGGGGAATCCATTGGAAATTGCGAGGGAAGCGTTCGCGCCCTGCCCAAAGTCGCCGGAATTCTCGACGGGCCGAGCGATTACATCACCAAGGCGCTCAACACGTTCGACGCGCCGGACGTGCCGATTCCAGCCGACATAACGACCAAAGTCAAAGGCGACCAGCATTGCGCCACCGTCGCCACCGCGGCGGTCATCGCCAAAGTGACCCGAGACCGGCTGATGGTCGACCTCGCGCAAAGCAACCCACGTTACGCCGCCTACGAATGGGCTCATAACAAGGGCTATGGTTCCGCCGCACACCGTGCCGCCATCGCCGAACACGGGCCGACTCCGCTCCATCGTGTCTCATGGCACCTGACCTGAGCCGCGTGCGACACGATAGTGTGAGCGCTAACGCAAAACTGTTGTGGACGCGCTAAAGTCAGTATTGATTAAGGTACAAGACTGGCCGTGCATGGATGCCGGCCGCCAGCGGGGAGGTTAGGCAATATGGTGACCAGCCGCAAGCCAAGCAAACGTCCGTCCATGTTCGAAGTGGCCAAGCTCGCCGGAGTCAGCCACCAAACCGTCTCCCGTGTGATCAATGACTCGCCGGACGTTTCCGACGCCACCCGTGCGCGAGTCCAGGCCGCCATTGACCAACTCGGCTACCGCCCCTCCAACTCCGCGCGCGCACTGGCTTCCCGCCGTTCGCGCACCATAGGGCTGATCGCCGGAGGCCTCAAATTCTTCGGCCCGATTTCCTCCATCTCCTCCATCGAATCCATGGCCCGCGAGCACGGTCTGTTCATGAGCGTGATGATGGTCCACGAGGCCTTGTGCGCGCAGGCCGACTTCGACAACCTGTGCGACACCTTCAACGAGCAGAACGTCGACGCCTTCATCTTCCTGACTCCGACCGACGTGATGTTCGCCGCCGCCTGCCGTGCACGAGTCACTCAGCCGCGCGTCATCGTCACCGCCACCCACGGCCAAATGACCGTGCGTGAGGGATTGGGCCTTATCTCCACCGAAAACAAGCGTCGCACTGCGCTGGTCGGTATCGACCAGTGGGGTGCAATGGCCAAAGTGGTGGCCTTGCTGGGCGAATACGGGCACAAATCGGCTCTGTATTTTGCCGGTCCCAACGAATGGCGCGACGCCCACACCCGACTGGATGCGTGGCGCAAGCTCGCCGCCTCCCCGATCCATCGATTCACAGATCGTGCGCTGCCATACGTGGGATGCCTCTGAGGCGTATGCGCACATGAATCATCTCATTGATGAGTATGGGCGTCGAGGCGCGGCGTTGCCCACCGCGGTCGTCGCCGCGAACGACAATCAGGCCGTCGGCATCATGCGCGCGTTGCATGAGCATGGGCTTCGGATTCCGCAAGACATCAGCGTGGTCGGATTCGACGACATGTCTGGCGTGGATAACATGTACCCACCGCTGACCACCGTGCATCCCGATTTCGAGGGGCTCGGCGTGGCCGCCATGCGCGAGACGCTGCGCTTGCTGGGGGAGGGCGGCGAGCCGACCTTCCTGACCACCCAGCACGGCATGGGGCTGATTCCCGCCGAGGTGCGTGCTCGGCGGTCCTTGGGACCGGCTCGGCGGTAAATTGGCGCTGTTATCAAACCGTTATGATGCGTGACACGGCATAAGTTGTGTCGAATGCGGGTTGTCGGTACAATTTTTTTTGAAATTGTGAGCGCTAACACCCTCCCCCAGGAAGGGGATAAAAACGCCGGCGCTCCAAGGCAAAGGAAAGATATGGCAGCAACCGACAACGCGGCCGAGCAGGCCGCCCACATCGCCGAGAAGATTCGCGCTGGCAAGACCACGCTGGGCATCGAATTCGGCTCCACCCGCATCAAGGCCGTCCTCATCGACGACAACTTCCAGACCATCGCCTCCGGCGACTACAGCTGGGCCTCCCACTTGGAGGATGGTCTGTGGAGCTACACCACCGAGGAGGATCTGGGGCGGTTTGCAGTCCGCTTACGCCTCCATGGCCAACGACGTCGAGACCGCCTATGGCGAGAAGCTCACGCACGTCGGCCACATCGGCTTCTCCGCCATGATGCACGGTTACCTCGCATTCGACGAGGCCGGCGAACTGCTGGTGCCGTTCCGCACCTGGCAGAACACCAACACCTCCGAAGCTCACAAGAAGCTCTCCGAGCTGTTCCAGTACAACATCCCCGAGCGTTGGTCCATCGCTCACCTGTACCAGGCCGTGCTCAACAAGGAAGAGCACGTCTCCAAGGTGGCTTACTTCACCACACTCGCCGGTTACGTGCACTGGAAGCTCACCGGTAAGAAGGTCCTCGGCGTGGGCGATGCCTCCGGCATGTTCCCGATTGACCCGACCACTCACACTTACGAAACCGCATTCATTGAGAAGTTCGACGCTCTGCCTGAGGTCGCAGCCCAGCCGTGGAAGCTGGAGAACCTGCTTCCTGAGCCGCTCGTGGCCGGCACTCCGGCTGGCGAGCTGACCGAGGAAGGTGCCAAGCTGCTCGATCCGTCCGGCGCCCTGAAGCCCGGCATCGTGCTCGCCCCGCCTGAGGGCGACGCCGGTACTGGCATGGTAGCCACCAACTCCGTGCGCGTACGCACTGGTAACGTCTCCGCCGGCACCTCCATCTTCGCCATGGTGGTTCTGGAGCACAAGCTCAAGGCCCTCCACCCTGAGGTTGACTTGGTCACCACCCCGGCCGGCGATCTGGCCGGTATGAGCCACGCCAACAACTTCACCTCCGACCTCAACGCTTGGGTCGGCCTGTTCGGCCAGTTCGCCAAGGCCATCGGCCAGCCGGTTGACGCAGGTATGCTGTACGGCACCCTGTTCCGCGCGGCCATCGCCGACGACGTGGACGCCAACTGCGGCGGCCTGCTGAACTACCCGTTCCGTTCCGGCGAATTCCTGGCCGGTCTGCCTGAAGGTCGCCCGCTGTTCGCCCGCAGCCCCGAAGCCAACATGACCCTCGGCAACTTCATGCGCGCCCAGCTGTTCTCCGCGTTCTCCCCGGTCAAGATCGGCATGGACGTGATGACCAAGCAGGAGCGCGTGCAGGTCGACTCTCTCGTGGGCCACGGCGGCATCTTCGCCACTCCGAAGGTGGCTCAGAAGATTCTCGCTGCTGCCTTCAACACCCCGATCAAGGTCATGTCCACCGCCGCCGAAGGTGGCGCCTGGGGTATGGCCGTGCTCGCCAACTACCTGTGGAACACCAACGAGGATCACAGCAACCTCGCTGACTTCCTTGACGGTTGCGTGTTCAAGGACGCCCAGTCCACCACTGAGAAGCCGGTGGCTTCCGATGTGGTTGGTTTCGAGGACTTCTTCGCCCGCTTCACCAAGGGCCTGCCCATCGAGCACGCTGCCATCGAAACCATCAACCTCGAAGATAAGTAAAGCCTTTCTGACCTCCCTCTATTGAGAGAGGTCCTGAGATTTTGAAAAAACGTCCATCCATCACAGTGGAAAGGAAAACCAATAATGGCAACTTTGGCTGATTACGGCCCCGAGGTTCGCGCCGAGGTCAAGCAGGTTCGTGAGGTCGTCTCCAACCTGCACCAGCAGCTGATCAAGTGGAACCTGGTCGTGTGGACCGCGGGCAACGTTTCCCAGCGTCTGCACACCGCCGACCTGTTCGTCATCAAGCCCTCCGGCCTGCGCTACGAGTACCTGACCCCGTCCTCCATGGTCGTGTGCGACCTTGACGGCAACGTGGTCGACGGCACCGAAGCCCCGTCCTCGGACACCGCTTCCCACGCCTACATCTACCGCAACATGCCCGACGTCTACGGTGTCGTGCACACCCATTCCACCTACGCCACCGCTTGGGCTGCCACTGGTCAGAACATCCCGTGCGGCCTGACGATGATGGGCGACGAGTTCGGCGGCCCGGTGCCGGTCGGGCCCGTTCCGTCTGATCGGCTCGGAGGCGATCGGCAAGGGTGTCGTCGAGACCCTCAAGAAGTACCCGAAGTCCCCGGCCGTCCTCATGCAGAACCATGGCCCCTTCACCATCGGCAAGGATGCTGAAGGCGCCGTCAAGGCCGCTGCCATGACCGAGGAAGTCGCTCACACCATGTGGGCCGCCCGTCAGCTCGGTGACATCATCGAGATCGACCAGGCCGACATCGATAAGCTCAACGACCGCTACCAGAACGTCTACGGTCAGCACTGATTTGATGGAGTGTCCGCCGCGTTACGGAAGGCTCGACGTACCTTCGTACGCCTTCGCCTTCCGCGCCTTGCGGACACACACATCAAATCAGCGCTGACTCCGCCAGCACGGTGGTGTCTTGGCTCCCCCTCTCTGAGGGGAGCTGTCAGCGATAGCTGACTGAGGGGAGCCTCGGTCGGCGAATGAAACTTAAACAAACCCCCATAAACAAAGAAGTAAAGGAAGTAACCCTATGGTTATGGAAAACCCCTTCGAGGGCAAGGAAATCTGGTTCGGCGTTGGTTCGCAGGACCTGTACGGCGAAGAAGCCCTGCGCCAGGTCGCCATTCACTCCGCTGAAATGGTCGACTACCTGAACAACACCGGCAAGATTCCGGCCAAGATCGTCCTCAAGCCCACCCTGAAGTCCTCCGACGGTGTCAAGGAGTTCATGGTCGAGGCTTCCGCCAACCCGAACGTCATCGGCGTCATCACCTGGTGCCACACCTTCTCCCCGGCCAAGATGTGGATTCGCGGCCTCGAAGTGCTGACCAAGCCGCTGCTGCAGCTGGCCACCCAGCACCACAAGGAAATCCCGTGGGAGACCATCGACATGGACTTCATGAACCTGAACCAGGCCGCCCACGGCGACCGTGAGTTCGGTTACATCGTCTCCCGCCTCGGCATCAAGCGCAAGGTTGTCGTCGGTCACTACACCGATCCCGAGGTCGCCGAGAAGCTCGGCACCTGGGCCCGCGCCTGCGCCGGCTGGGATGCCTCCAACAACATGAAGGTCATGCGCTGGGGCGACAACATGCGTAACGTCGCCGTCACCGAGGGCGACAAGACCGAGGCCGAGCGCGTGTTCGGCGCCTCCATCAACACTTGGGCCGTCAACGAGCTCGTCGCTGCGTACGACGCCGTCAAGGACGACCAGGTCAAGGAGATCATCGAGGACTACAAGGCCAAGTACGACGTCGACCCGGCTCTGCTGGACGCCAAGTACGACTCCCTGTTCATCGCCGCCAAGGAAGAGGCCGCGATGGTCAACATGATGCGCGCCAACGGCTGCACCGCCGGCGTCGACAACTTCGAGGACCTCGGCGCTCTGCCGCAGCTGCCGGGCGTTGGCCCGCAGCGCTTCCCGTCCGAGTACGGCTGGGGCTTCTCCGCTGAAGGCGACTGGAAGACCGCCGTCCTCGTGCGCATCGGTGCCGTCATGGGCTACGGCCTTGAGGGTGGCGCCTCCCTCATGGAGGACTACTCCTACAACTTCACCGAGGGTGACGAGCTCGACATGGGCTCCCACATGCTCGAGGTTTCCCCGTCCATCGGCACCATCGCCAAGCCGAAGCTGGAGATCCACCCGCTGGGCATCGGCGGCAAGGCCGACCCGGTCCGCCTGGTCTTCTCCGGCAAGCCCGCCAAGGACGCCGTCGTGGTCTCCATGTCCGACGTTCGCGAACGCTTCCGCCTGCTCATGGACGTCGTCGACGTCGTTGAGCCGCAGGGCTCCCTCAAGGAGCTTCCGTGCGCCCGCGCCGTCTGGGAGCCGAAGCCGAGCCTGAAGACCGCTGTTGAGTGCTGGATCACCGCCGGTGGTTCTCACCACACCTGCATGACCACCTCCGTTGGTCGTGAGGCTTGGGAAGACTTCGCCCGCATCGCCGGTGTTGAGCTCGCCGTCATCGACGAGAACACCACCGCTCGCCAGTTCGAGAAGGAACTGGAGCTGTCCGAGATGTACCACCGTCTCAACAACCAGCACTGATTGGCGGAGCGTATACCGCCTTTCCTCAGGTTCGACGTACCTTCGTACGCCTTCGCCTTCGGACGGCGGTCTCCGCACGCGCCAATCAGCGCTGGCAAGCCAGCACTGATGACTAAATCAGTATGCTGACTGCTACCGCTGAAAAGGGGCTGTTCCGGGAAACCGGAGCAGCCCCTTTTGTTGTTATCGGCAACTCCCCACAAACGCATCAAAAATCGTCTGCGAGCGTGGATCTACCTTGTAGAGAAACTCGGGATGCCACTGCACGGCCCACAGGAAGTGGCTTGCCGGCCGGTACAGGGCCTCGATCACGCCGTCGGGCGCAACGGCCATGACTTCGAGTCCAGCAGCAGGCTCACGAACCGCCTGATGATGGTAGCTATTCACTGCAATCTCAGTCTGCCCCGAGAACAATGAAGCCAAGGGAGTGCCGGGCACCAAGGAAACGTTATGTCCGAACGCATCGTACGGCGGATTCATATGGTGTTCGATATCGCTCGGATGCTGGCTTGGCAGATCCTGCCACAACGTGCCGCGCAGCGCTGCATTGATGAACTGAATGCCACGGCAGATGCCCAGAATCGGCTTGTCCCAAGCCATTACAGCTGGCAGCAGAATCGATTCCATTCGGTCGCGCTCAGGAGAGAGCACCTCGCTACGGCCGGTGGCGGAGGCCGCTGCACCAACCATCGGTCCCACATCCGGCCCGCCCGTAAACAGAAACGCGTCAAACCGTTCGGCACATTGCGCAAGAATGTCGGCGTCATCGGTCAGCGGCAACATGACGGGCGTACCGCCGGCCCGCATTATCGCCTCCATATATCCGGGCAGCATCCACAGACTATCGCGCCCGTAATCCATCAGCGGAGTCACCGCAATGAGCGGTCGATTCGTGGTCATGCCTGCCTCTTTTCGCCCAGGTGTTGTTTTCGTCGTTCTGCCGCGAATCGCTTGATTCAGTGGCCGATAATGCCGCCACTGTACCGAACCAATGTAACCGGTCGGCCAGCATTATTTCGTCAGCCAGCCGCGACGAGATCGCACAATGTGCCAATGATGGGGGCATTCGGTGCGGCCTTGTCAATGTTCGGGCCATTGCACGTTCGGCGGGGAAAGCATGCCCCGTCCGCGCATCATGATGAACGAGTAAGGTTGACGGGGAGGAGAATCACATGAACCAGGCATGCGTACGCAACGATACCATCGACGCGGGCAACCATCATGGCCGACCGCAATACCGGTCGTTCCTGCGATTTCTGACATCGCAGGAACGCAACGTCATTTGGCTGTTGCTGGCCGTCGCTTTTCTTCCGGTGGACGGCACCACGCTTGGCCTGTACGCGCCGTTCTGGTCGCCAATCAGTCCGGCGCTGTTCGCCGTGTACTGCCTATGCAATTGGCGGCAACTGCGCATCGCAGCCAACCGGTACCTGCCAATGTTCCTCCTACCGGTGGCCTGCATAATCCTGTCCATCCCGGGATGGCTGAAGTTCGGCATCCACCTCAACGCCGCGTTCATCAGCATCACCGGATTGCTGGGCGTGCTCGCCACTTTGGGTGCGATCGCCCTTGCGTTCGACATCAAACGCATTCCGTGGCGTACGCCATTGCGGATTCTCATCGCATCATACTGGGTTTCCTTCGGAGTGGGCGTCGTGCAATGGCTGTCCATCCGTCTGCACGCCAAACCGTTGACCGACTATTTCTCGCACCTCATGTACCGGCAATACATCAGCGACAACTCGGTGTTGGGCGGCGGCCGTCCGCAGTTCCTGTTCGCCGAGCCCAGCTATATCGGCATGCACCTGTTCGGCATACTGCTTCCGCTCATGTGGCTCATGCGCGGGCGCGACCGCATCTACGCCAAACGGCTGCGTGACCTCATCGTCACGTATGCCGTCGGCGCGGTGCTCATGCAAGCCGGCACCAGAATCGTCATCGATTCCGTCGTGGCGTTGCTGATCGCCCTTGTGGCGCGCACCGATTGGCATGACGGCGCACGCCGCGTCCGGGGCATGCTGCAGATTCTCGGCGCATGCGCACTGGGCCTGCTGGGTGTGCTGGCGGATTCCAGACTCTCCGCCATCGCGGAGAACGGGGCCGAGGGAGACGGCTCGTTCTTCGCGCGGATCTACCAAAGCCTCGATCCGATATGCGGATTGCTCACCCATCCGTGGACGCTGCTCACCGGTTATGGCGCGGGCAACATCATCAATGCGGTGTGGGCCGGCGCGGCCAAAGCCGGACGGCTGCTGGACGGTCTTGGCATGAACGGCGGCATGGTCACGGGATTCGCGGCCGGCGTGAACGCGGACACGGTGTGGACGATGTGCGCGTATACCAGCGTCATCGCCGAATACGGGCTGATCGGGCCTGGCCATGCTGGTCGGAGCCTCGATGGTCTGCATGACGCGCGGGAGGACGGTATGCCGTGGCGGTGCGGATGGCGCGTCGTCCGACGGGCTGGCGCACGGTGTTTGTGTCACCGACGTTGCCGACGTTGCTGATGTTGCCGGGGGCAATAGTGGTGATGGCGTTGCCGGCGCGGGTTCGGGCGAATCCGGCGTCTGGCACAAGACCGTCATCTGCTGGCTCGTCCTGGTCGCATACCTGTACATCCAATGCGAGAACTATGCGTTCGCCGCTCTGCCGCTCCTCGTGTTCGCCGCCTCGAAGGTGAGGCGCGAGCCTGATTCCTCTTGGGCCGACGCATCGACGCGGCCCGAGATGGACCAAAATCCAGAATAAACGACATTCGCCGCTGTTCCGTTTTTCGCCCAAGGCGTATCTCTCCCGTATCTTGAGGTGCATCATGTATCGTCGCGGCTAACTAATCGGCGAAACGCGGCATGTTTCGCATTTTGGGCGAAAAGCCCAAGTCCCACAGGAGGTATTGATGACGTTCGTTGCACGGTCGGTGCGCTATGTGCTCAGAAAACGAGTGCGAACCATAGTGCTCCTTATAATACTGACCATCATAACGGCGAGCATGCTATCCACGATCGCGGTTTCTCGGGCAGCTCAACAGGCCGCCGGACGAATCGAGAAGGAAGCGGTCGGTGGATTCGTGCTGTCCAGCAACATGCAGGGCAGCATGCTCACGCCTCGCGGAGGCGGCATGGTGCGCCCCGCCGACGTGCGCAGGATCGCCCAACTGCCCGGGGTCGATTCGTATATGGTCCGTCAGAACGCCACCGCCGATCTCGTGGGGGCGAATGTGGCGAAGGTCCCCGGCGGCGATGATTACGATGCGACCCAGGAGCAGCAGTTTGGCAACGCCGCCAACGTCATGGGCACGAATGATTCGTCGAAACTCAACGTGTTCACGTCGCGCACGCTCGGCATGGCCGAAGGACGACATCTGAAGGCCTCCGACAAGTACACGTCGATGATCCATGAGGATCTCGCCAAAGCCAACGGGCTCAAAGTCGGAGACACGCTCACGCTCAAGGCCAACGCCTATGACGCCGACAACGAATCACATTCGACGGCGACCGTCAAGACCACCATCGTGGGCATATTCAAGGGCGACAGCGCCAGAAAGGTATCCAGCCGAGCGGAACTCACCGCCAACACCATCTACACCGATCTGGATACCACACGCGACCTGTACCAGTACAAGGACGGCAAGGAAATATACCAGGACGCCACCTTCGTGCTGTCCAAGGGCGTTGACGTGGAGAAGACCATGGATGCCGCGAAGAAACTCCCGGTGGATTGGAACAACTATCAGATCACGCGCAACGACCAGTATTCATCGAGCATGCTGCATGCCGCCCGCGGCGTGCGCTCCATGATGCGCGGCGCCCTGATCGGCGTGACCGTCTCGGCCGTGCTCGTGCTCAGTCTCATGCTGCTGCTGTGGATGAACGACCGCCGTCAAGAGATGGGCATACTGGTGTCCCTTGGCGTCGGCAGGCCCTCCCTGGTCGCCCAATACCTCACCGAGATGGTGCTGATCGGTCTGCCGTCCCTCGCCCTCGGCTGGCTGTGCGCGCAGGGAATGGCCCAATGGCTCGGCGCCACGGCGCTCCATTCCGTGAACGCCTCCGCGGCGAAGGAGCTGAGCAGCATGGGGCAGGTCGGCGGCGATCTTGAATCCAGCATGTCGGTGCGCACCCTGGATTCGCTCACGGTGTCGGTCGATGGGACCGCCATGCTGTACGTGGCGCTCGGCCTGTTGGCGGTGATGCTGGTGTGCGTCGCGGTGGCGTGCATGCCGATGCTGCGTAAATCGCCGCGAGACCTGTCGGAGATTCGATGATGAGCATGAATGTGGGAAGCGTGCCACGTTGGCGATCGTACGCAAGCCGGTACGTAGCGGCATCATCGGTCTGCTGATGCTGATGGTCTTCACGAGCCTGGTGGCGCAGGTCGGAGTCTCGACGGCCCTGCGTACCATGTCCGACGGCATCGGCGCGGGCATGGGCATAGGGTTTACCGTCAGCGCCGGCGAGAATCCCATTAGCGCCGAGGAGGCGAGCCGGTTCTCGCGTATCCCCGGTGTGACGAAGACCGCCTATGCGACGAAGACCTTGGCGCAGGTGGATGGCGCGCGCCCGGTCATGCCCGGCAGGGCCCCCCGATTGGACTCCGATCTGGCCATGCAGGTCAGCGTGCTGGGCACCACCGATTCCTCATTGTCCGAGGAATTCCAGAGCGGCCTGTACCGCCTGGAGCAGGGCCGCCATATCTCGGGCGACGGCGACAATGTGCTGGTCCACCGCGACTTCGCGATGCAGAACGGCCTATCGGTCGGCTCGACATTCCGTCTCCGGCAGGAGGGGCGCAACGCCACGGTGCGTGTGGCCGGGATCTTCTCCGGCAACGTGCAGGCCCAAAGCCCCCTGCCCTCGGACACTTCCGAGAACCTCATCTATTCGGGTAGGCGAGTAGCTTCCGCTCTGACCGGAAACGACCGGATCGACATGATCCGATGCCTGTCGGATAATCCGCAGGACCTGTCCGCGGCTATTGGACGGGCCAAGACCATGGCCGGCGGCAAGTACGACGTCACCGACGATTCGGCCCGGCTCTCCGGCGTCCTGCAATCCGTGCAGACGGTGCGTAATCTGGTGCGCATGGTGCTGCTGTCCGTCTGCCTCGCGGACGTACTGGTGCTGGCGATGGCGCTGGTCTTCTGGATTCGCTCACGCATCCATGAGATAGGCACGCTTCTGGCCCTCGGCATCGACAAGATGCGGATCGTCGCACAACTCGCCATCGAAACCGGACTCATGGCGGCGGTCGCCGCCCTGTGTTCGCTGGGCACCGGCGCCATGCTGTCGGGATACGTGTCTTCCCGACTGTTGCGCGATTCGGGCGTCGCGCCGTTGGAATCGTTGCACGTGGAGGCCTTGCCGCCTGAGCAGACGATGCTCATCCTGCTGCTCGGATGCGCGGTCATCGCCGTGGCTCTTGCCGTGTCATGCGCCGCCGTGCTGTCCAAATCCCCGAAATCCATTCTTTCCTCTATGCGTTAGGAGTCACCAATCATGTCTAACTGTCTGCAACTGGACCATGTCGATTACGCCTACGGCGCGGCGAAGATCCGTGTTCTTTCGGATGTCAGCGCGGATTTCGAATCCGGGAAGATGTATGCGATCACCGGCCCGTCCGGCGCCGGCAAGAGCACGCTGCTGTCGCTGCTGGCCGGCCTGGACGCCCCCTCCCGGGGAGTGGTCCGCTTCGAAGGGGAGGACATCGCCGCATCGGGCTATGCGAAGCACCGCCGGGAGCACGTGTCCCTGGTGTTCCAGGACCATAACCTGATCGACTACCTCACCCCCGAAGAGAACCTGCGGCTGGTCAGCGCCAAGGCCGATATGAAGATCCTCGAGGAACTGGGTTTGAGCCGTGAGGAATCCAAGCGCAACATCATGCACCTGTCGGGCGGCCAGCGTCAACGGGTGGCGGTCGGCCGCGCGCTGGTCGCCCCGGGCCGCGCGATCCTCGCGGACGAGCCGACGGGCAGCCTCGACCCGGAGATGACCGACGAGGTGATTCATCTGCTGCAGCACGCCGCCCATCAGCTCGGCAAATGCGTGATCGTGGTGACGCATTCCAAGCGCGTCGCCAACTCCGCCGATGTCGTGCTGCGTCTCAGGAGCAAGAAACTGACCCGGGCATGACCCACCTGGGCCGGGCGGCACCCCGGCGACGACCCGCATGAAATCATCGTCATAATGACGCCTGCGATCCCTGGACATGAGAAACCGCACCTCCGATCATCGAATCTAGATTACTTCAGTCCAACAATCGGGGTGCGGTTCAAAAGGCCCTTTTTTTGTGTCGGATTACGAACCGCGCGTCTCACCGCTTGCCGTTGTAGATCTCGTTGTCGATCACATCGGCGAACACGCGATTGACGGCCGGGCGCACCACTTTCAGCGACGGTGTCAGGCACTTGTTCTCCTGCGTGAACTGCGTGTCCAGCACGGCGAACTTGCGTACGGATTCGGCGCGCGAGACCGTCGCATTCGCCTTGTCCACGTACTGCTGAATCTCCTCGCGCACCGCGGCGTTCGTGGCGAGCCGGTCGACCGGCGTCTCCGTGGACAGGCCGTGCGCGGGCAGCCACAATGCCAGCGACTCCGGATCGAGCGTCACCAACGCGCCGATGAACGGGCGCTGGTCGCCCACCACCACGCAGTGCTCCACGATCGGGCACTTGGCGATCTCTTCCTCCAGCGGAATGGGGGAGACGTTCTTGCCGCCGGCAGTAATAATAATGTCCTTGATGCGGCCGGTGATGACGATGTGGCCCTCATCATCGATCTCGGCCAAGTCGCCGGTCCTGAGCCAGCCGTCGGCGGTGAACGCCTCGGCCGTCTTCTCCGGCAGATTGTGGTAGCCGCGGAACACGTTCGGGCCCTTGACCTGCAGTTCGCCTTCGTCGGAAATGCGAATCGAGGAGCCGGGCGCGGGCTGGCCTACGGTGCCGATCACATTGTCGGTCACGCGCGTGGCGGCGAACGGGGCGGCGGTTTCGGTCATGCCATAACCCTGAATCATCGGCAGTCCGATGCCGTTGTAGAAATGCGCCAGATCGAGCGACAGTGGTGCGCCGCCGCAGGCCACGTACTTGATCTTCGGGCCCAGAGCACCGCGCACCGTGCGGTAGACGAGCGTTTCGTACTTGGCGCGCTCGGCGATTTCGGCAAACGTGTGCTGCTCGCCGGCCTGCTCCTTGCGGCTCCAGACGCGCGCGGCCTCGGCGGCCTTGACAAACAGGCGGCCCTTCCAGCCGGCACCGGCCTTGTGCGAGGCGGCGTTGTATACCTTCTCGAACACGCGCGGCACGCCCAGCAGGTAGGTCGGTTCAAACGAACGCAGGTCCGGCAGCAGGGTTTTGGTATCCGGCAGATAACCGACCACGCCGTCATCGGAGGCGATGGAGGCGTACTGGATGAATCGTGCGAAGCAGTGGGCCAGCGGCAGGAAGAAGCAGCAGGCGCGGATGGTCGTCAAGCACCACTTCATGCAACGCCTGCGAGGCGGAGATGGTGATGGACACGAAGTTCTTGTGGGTCAGTTCGGCACCCTTCGGGTTGCCGGTGGAGCCCGAGGTGTACACGATGGTGGCCAGGTCGCCCGTGCGCACGGTGGCCACGCGCTCGTTCAGTTCCTCGTCCGAAACAGCCACGCCCAGACCTTCGAGCGCGCCCAACGCGTTGCCCTCGATCATGAGAATCTGCTTCAAGGCAGGGCAGTGGTCCTTGACCGAGTCGAGCCGGTCGAAGCGCTCGCGGTTGTCGGCAAAGGCCAGCTTGACCGCCGAATCGTTCATGATGCGCTGGGCCTGCGGGGCAGAGTCGGTGTCATAGATCGGCACGCTTACCGCGCCCACCGCGGCCAGTGCGAAATCGAGAATGCCCCATTCGAGACGGGTGGAGGAAAAGATGGTCACCGCGTCGCCCTTTGGCGATGCCGAGCGCGATCAGGCCCTTGGCGGCTGAGACCACGCGCTCGTGGAATTCGCCGGTGGTGACGTTCTGCCAGCGGCCAGGGCCGATTTTCTTGGCGGCGATTACCGTGTCCGCGCCGGTGCGGGCAAGGCGATCGGTAAGTAGGGAGTAGATAGTTTGGTCATCGCGGATTTCGATGGATTCGCCGGGCGTGGTGTAGTGGTCAAGCATAAGCGGGCCGTGTCCTTACGTGCGTTGCGTGATGGCTGTTGACAAAATCGAGCCATTCTGACGAGTTAGATTACGCTGGCGTAAGGTTGCGCGCGTTGTAGGCAATGGAGAAGTTGTCTGTCTGGTTTTGTGGATTGTATACAACGCCGTGTCTAACCGGTTTGCTCTACGGTTATGACCGTGTCCATTTCGGGAGCCAACGACTTCCTGCAGGACAAGTACGTGCTGAGCCCGGCCCTGCAGGGTCCGGTCATCAGCTCCAGCATCATCGGCGGCGTCGGCATTGGGGAGTCTGTGGCTTCTTATTTGGGAACGAAGCTCAGCGTGACAGTCGTCTCAGCTGAAGGTCTGGCGTGTATGTGCGCTTTCGCCTAAGGTAAATAGGATTGCGCAGTGCACGCCATCGGTATGTGCAGGTATGCGATTGGTGGCACCCGCGACTGATGCATGACGAGACCTACTGCAGTACCACGGCAACCAACACGGCAACTAACACGGCAAGGGAAGCGCAACATGTTTGACAAACGACTGTTCCAATTGGCACCAGGTCTCGGCAAGCTCATAGCCGGCAAAGTGGCTCTGATGTGGGTTGGGCTGCTTGCCAATATCGGCTTCATGCTTTCGCTGGTCATGCTGCTGCAAGGACTGCTCGCCGCAGCCGACCCACACACTTTCTCCTGTAACGCCGCCTCGGCCTCCGAGTGCCCCGCCAATCTGTTCGGCGTTCCGGGCACCACCGTCGCCCCGATGGCCGGCGACCTCATGGTTTACGTGGCCTTGGCGATCGTCTGCATGCTGGTTCGCTACCTGGCCACCACACACGCCACACGCCTCGGCACCGAAGCCGCCGAACAGGTCAAGCTCGCTTTGCGTTCCAAGCTGTACCGCAAAATGGTGGCCCTCGGCCCGTCCTACAGGTCGCGCGTCAAGACCTCGGATGTGGTCCAGTCCGCCGGCGAAGGCGTCGAGCAGATCCAGAGCTTCTTCGAACTGTTCCTGCCGCAGCTCTTCTATGCGATTCTTGCGCCGATCACCCTGTTCGCCGTGATTGCGCCGATTAACATGCCGGCCGCCGTGACCATGCTCGTCTGCGCGCCGCTCATTATTATTGTCACCGGCATCGTATCCATGACCGCCGCCCGCGCCTTCAAAAAATACTGGGGCCGATACACCGACTCGGGCGCCGCATTCCTCGACAACCTGCAAGGCCTCGAAACCCTGAAGAACTTCGACGCCGACGACCGTGCCGCCGCCGAAATGGACAAGAAGGCCGAAGGCTTCCGCGTCATGACCATGCGCGTGCTGCAGATCCAGCTGCGCTCGCTGACCGCCATGGATATCGTGGCCTACGGCGGTGCGGCGGCCGGCATTGGTGTGGCTCTATGGCAGTATGCGCATACCGCCGCGGCCGCCGCAGGAGCCAGCGCCGCCGGCTGGTCTCCGATTATGCTCGCCGCCCACCTGCCCGGTGCGTTCGCCTACCTGGCCTACGGCCTGCAATACCTGATGCCGTTCGGTGCGGGCTTCCCGCTCACCCTCGCCGGACTGTTGCTGATCGTGCTGCTGTCCGCTGAATTCTTCATCCCCATGCGCCAGCTCGGCTCCTACTTCCACGTGGCGATGAACGGCATGACCTCCACCAAACGGATCTTCGCCCTGCTGGACACCCCCGAGCCCGCCCACGGCACTGCCACGCTGCCGGCCACCGCTGGCACCGATGCCGGGACTGATGCCGGTACCAAGGCCGGTACCAAGGCCGATGGCGGAATCACCGTCAGCTTCGACCACGTCGGCTATTCCTATGACAGCGCCGATTCCGGTGCCGCCGTTCAACAAACGAATTCCGCGCCGGCACCTGCGCTCACCGACCTCACCTTCACTGCCTACCCCGGTCAACTCACCGCCATCGTCGGCATCTCCGGTTCCGGCAAATCCACGGCTGCCGCGCTGCTTGCCGGTACGTTGACCGGATACCAAGGCTCGCTTACGCTGAACGGCGTCAAGGTATCCGACCTGTCCGGAGAGACGCTCGCCCGAACCATCACCCTGATCGGTGCCAGTAGCCATCTGTTTGCCGGTACTCTGCGTGAGAACCTTCTGATGGCTTTGCCCGATGACGGCCAGAACGGTGAAGCCGCGTCCGACGCCGTGGATTCCCGTCTCTGGGACACGCTCGAACAGGCCCGTATCGCCGACTTCGTGCGTTCGCAGCAGGACGGCCTTGACATGACGATTGAGCCCGACGCCGCCAACCTGTCCGGCGGCCAACGCCAGCGCATCGCCATCGCCCGTGCGCTTCTGCATGATTCGCCGGTATTCGTATTCGACGAGGCCACCAGCAGTGTGGATGTGGAATCCGAGGAACTGATTCTCGCGACCATCCGCGAACTGGTGCAATCCCGCAGCAAGACGGTGATCATGATCACCCATCGCATGGCCAACGCCGAGCACGCCGACCAAGTGGTGGTGCTCGAACACGGCAAGTCGGTGGAAACCGGCACGCATGCCGAACTCATGGCGGCCGGCGGCGTGTACGCCAAGTTGTTCACTACTCAGGCGGATATCGAGAACTTTGGGGCTGACCACCCTCAGCCAGCTTCGCTGACAGCTTCCGCCAGCGGGAGCGGGGCGGCTGTGGGCGCAGCTCCGGCTGCAGCTCCGGCCGAGATGAGCACGTTCCAGGTCATCAAGCGACTACTCGGGGAGGCCAAGCCACTGGCCGGGCTTATGGTCGCGGCTTCCACGGCCGGCACCATCGGTCACCTTGCCGCAACCTTCCTACCGGTGTTCGGCATCATCGCCGGATTCGCGCTCGCCGGCAACCCCGTGTGGGGCATGAGTGCGGCCGGTGCAATCACCGCCATGATTGTTTGCGCGGTGTTGCGCGGCCTGACGCGCTACGTTGAGCAATATCTGAACCACAACGTGGCCTTCCACCTGCTCGCGCTCTTCCGCTCCAAGGCTTTCGCCGCCCTTCGCCGCCTCGCTCCGGCCAAGCTCGCCGGCAAGGGCAAGGGCGACCTCATCGCCATGCTCACCACCGACGTGGAACTGCTCGAAATCTTCTTCGCGCATACCATCAGCCCCGTGGCCATAGCCGTGACCACCACCATCGTCTACGCCATCGTGGCGGCCACGCTGAGCCCCTGGATGGCGTTGGCGCTGATCGTCTCCCATCTGATCATCGGCATCATTGTGCCGCGCTTCTTCGCCACCGGCGTGCGCAATCTGGGCCCCGCCATCCGTGGCGCGGCCGGCGAACTCGACAACGTGATGCTCGACGACATGCGCGGTCTCGACGAGATCATCCGATTCGGTCGGGGTGAAGATCGTGCGCAGGCCATCGAAGACCGCACGCGCGCGCTATGGCGTGACCATGCCAAACTCAGCCGTGTCAACGGCCGGTTCGCCGGTGTCGGCGGATTGCTGGTTGCATTGCTTACCTCGGCGGCTGCCGGCATCGCCATCAATCTTGCCGGCGTGAACCTCTACGATATCCCGGCGCTGGTCGCCGCCTTCGCGCTGCTCGCCAGCTCGTTCGGGCCGACGCTGGCGCTCGCCGCCCTGCCCGCGAACCTCACCCAGACCTTCGCCTCCGCCCGTCGTCTGTTCGGCCTGATGGACGAAGCGCCGGCCGTGGTGGAAACTGGCACTGCGAACTCGGATTATGAGGGCATGCGCCTTGACCGCGTCACCTTCGCGTACCCGGGGGGGGAGCGAGGCGATTCTCGCCGACTTCTCGCTTGACGTGCCGCAGCATGGCGTGCTGGGTATCCAGGGGCCGTCCGGCCGGGGCAAGTCCACCATGCTCAAGCTGCTGCTGCGCTACTGGGATGCAGCGCGGTCAGGTGACGTTGTCCGGCACGCCGCTACCGCAAATCGATGTGCATGCCCGCCGCCGTATTCAGGCCATGATGAGTCAGGAGACCCACCTGTTCGACGGCATGATTCGCGATAACCTGCTTATCGCCTTGCCCGAGGCAGAGATTCGCGATGGGGGGCGGCCGGTGTTCTTGACGCCCGACTCCGCGAAGCCCTCGCCAAGGCATCCGTGCTCGACCTGATCGATTCCCTGCCGGATGGGCTCGACACCCAGGTGGGCGAGCTGGGCGACCGACTGTCTGAAGGCGAACGCCAGCGCATCGGCTTGGCCCGTGTATTCCTGCGCAATGCCGACTTGGTGCTCTTCGACGAGCCGACCAGTCGTCTGGATGCCTTGAATGAAGCCATCATTCTGCGTTCCATTCATGAGCTGTCCAAGAGCGAGCAGAATGCGGATAAGGGGCAAGACGTGGCTGTGGTGCTGGTCTCTCACCGTGAATCCGCCATGCGCGTTGCCGATGCGGTGCTGAATCTGTAAAGTCGCACAGTCACAGGCCACAATACTCTGCAATACAGGATTTCCTTATATATCAGCCTCTGATAAGGGCATCCAGAGAGTCGAGGGCCGCGTCGATGGCCTGAGCCTCGCGGTCGTCATCCGTCTCGGCGAAGGAATGCTCGCTGTAGGAATCCTCGTCGGCACTGGCAACAACACTCCGCGAGGCGTATCGGCACTGTGCGCGTGCTCAATAGAGCCATATGTGCCGGCTGCACGGCATTTGTCTGCTTTGCGGTTTCGATTCGCGTCATTCGCGGAATCAACGGCATCTGCGGCATCAACGCTATCTGTATCATCCGCACCACTGCGCGTAGTCGGCCGATTCGCCAGCGTGAATGGATCGTCGGGCAGTGAATCGGCCAAGGCCGCGACTGCTGCGCTGGCCGCTGCCTCGGCCGCCGCGCCGTCCAGCATCGCACCATCCGCAGAGTCAGTCACGGAGCCATCCACAGAGCCATCCGCAGGGCCGTTCGCAGAGCCGTCCGTATACTCACCGTCGTGCCGTCTACTGGATGACTTACCAACCAGAACAGCGCCCCTCGTACGCCGCATAAGCGACGGCACGTTCTCATCCGTCGTAACTTCCGAGACGGTCGCTGCCGTGTCTTCTTCTGCAGCCATATTCGCCGCTGCCTTGGCGGCTTCCTCGGCAGCGCGCTGCGCCTCCAGCCGTTCTGCCTCGACCCTTTGGCGGTCTCTATGGCGAAAATCTTCTGCTGTGCCGCAGCGCGAGCCCGCTCAGCCGCATCCATAATGCCCAATGCCTGCTGACGTTCGTTTTCAATACGACGCAGCGTGGCTTCCGCGTGGCGGATATTCGCATCAGCCGTGCTCAGCGCGTATTTTTGCGTAGGCCAAATCGGTTTTCGGCTGCCATAGATGCTCGATTTCCTCCAGCGTGCGTCCCATTGTCTCCGGCACCAACGCCACGATGCCGAACAGGCAAATCGATCCAGAACCGCGAAAATCGCGAACGATATGCCGCCGCCCAATCCATCGATCATCATCGGCGTGAATTGTGCGATGATCCAGTTGGCGAACAGCAGACACATCACACACAATCCGGTGGCGCGACCGCGCAGATACGTGGGGGGAAGAGCTCGGGAATCACAATCCAGGGAATCGGTCCCATCGAAAAGGCGAACGATATGGTGAACGCCATGACGAATATAAGCGTCAGCAGCGAATTGCCCATGAAATACGAGCCCGAAATGCATAGCGCGAACACGCACATCATGCCGGTGCCTATTTCCATAAGACGTTTACGGCCGAACGTGTCGATCAGGTACATGCCTACCACGGTGGCCACCAGCTCCATGCCGCCTACGCTGGCGGCCGCGAGGAACTGAGTGTCCCCGGCGAACCCGAGATCCGAGAACATCACCGGCCCATAGTAGGAAATGGCGTTCATGCCGATGAACTGGTTGAACACGGCGAGAAAGATGCCGATGACGAGTGCCCGTCGCAGGCCTGGACGGAACAAATCATGGAATTCATGCGACATTTCGGTTTCGAGTTTGACCGATGCATGGATGTCGTTAGTGCGAAGGCGTGCCTGTTCGGTGCCGATGATGTGCTCGAGCACCGCGAATCCCTCTTCGGTTTTGCCGGCTTGAATGAGGAATCGTGGGCTTTCCGGTGCCCTCCGCATAGCCAGCAGGAAGGTGGCGGCCGGAATCGCGCCTAATCCCAGCATCCAGCGCCATCCAGTGGCGATATCCCAGTCGTTTGATCCGTGGGAGGCGATGATGTAGTTGATGACATTGGTCAGGAAGATGCCGCATACCGCGAGGAGCTGATAGGAAAAGGCAAGCAGACCGCGGATGTTGGCCGGAGCCGATTCGGTGATGTATGTGACGGCCAGCGCGGCGGTCAGGCCGATGCCGTAGCCGCCGGCCACGCGCGCCACGATAAGCGCTATGGGACCTATCGTCAGCGCACTCCATACAGCCGCAACGAGGAAGAACGCGCCGCCGATAATAAGGATACGTTTCCTGCCGAATCGGTCGGAAAGGAATCCGGCGGTGGCCGCTCCGATGACGGCACCGAGCATGATGGAGGAAACGACGAGGCCCTCCATGAGAGTACTGAGCCCGTATCTGGCGCGCAGGAATTCGATGGCACCGGAGATGGAGACGGTGTCGTAGCCGTACAGTAATCCGGCAAGACCCGCACTCAAAGCCAGTCCGAATGTATATTTTCCTGATCCGCGGGTGCGTATGGCTGTTCCTAAAGGATTGGGCTGCTTGGAAGCAGTCCGAAACAGTCCCGCCATGTGCTCTTCCTCTCAATACAGCTATGGTGGTGCCTATTCATACTAGCCGAACTGGCTCCGTCTGGCGCTGGACATCCACGAATGTGAACGCTCTCGGAATTGTGGATGTCGGAGGCTGAAGATTCTTCTGTGTGCCCGAGGTGGCGAGTTTTGGCGGGAAATCAGGCGTGTCGGGTGATTTTGACAAATTGGTACACAGGTGTATCATCTTAGGTATTGGTACACGGGTGTACCAAAGAAAACACCCCAAGGAAAGGTGGCCAGAGGAGACTTCGCAAGCGGCCAAACGAATTGAAATCCAACGCAGCAGTCGATTCGTTTTTGGCAATCGGAAGGCAGTCGTCAACAATCGGAAGGCAGCCAAAGACAGCCGGAAGATAACCGAGAAGTAACCGGACGAAAACCGGAAGCCAGTCGGAAGAAAGCCAACCACCCGCAAGTCAACTCCAATGGTCCAGAAGGAGATAACATGCGCAACACCAAGAAGGTCATCGCGGCAACGGCAGCCGTGGCCACGCTCGTCGGTCTCGCCGCCTGCGGCAGCAGCAACGACAACGGCGCCAACAAGGGTGACGCTGACAAGGCCGAACTCGTGTTCTGGGGCTGGGATTCCGGCAACTCGATGAAGGAAATCCTCGCTGACTTCGAGAAGGCCAACCCCGGCATCACCGTCAAGTTCAACAACACCGGCACCGCCGAGAAGACCTCCACCGCGCTCTCCAACGCCATCGCCGCAGGCAACGGCGCCCCTGACGTCGTGATGCTCGAAGATCCGACCGTCACCCAGTTCGCCGTCACCGATGGCCTCGTGGACCTGAGCGAATTCGGCGCCGACAAACTCGCCGACGACTTCGCCGCCGGCCCGTGGAACAAGCTCCAGTACAACAACAAGCCGTACGCTCTGCCGATTGATTCCGGCCCCGAAATGTTCTTCTACAAGGCAGTGTTCGACAAGGCCGGCGTGGACGGCGAGTCCATCAAGACCTGGAACGACTACTACGAGGCCGCCAAGAAGATCCGTGCCACCGGCTCCTACATCACCAATCTGGCCGGTACCTCCAACGACTATCAGCCGTTCACCGCCCAGATCGGCAGGCCGGTGCCCAGCCGTGGAAGGTCGATGGCGAGAACATCACCATCAACATGACCAAGGACGAGGGCATGCAGCGCTATATCCAATTCGTCCAGAAGCTCATCGACGAAGACCTCGTGGACGCCAAGACCCCGAACTGGTCCGACGATTGGAACCGCGAGCTCAACGATGGCACCCTCGCCTCCCTGACCATCGGCGCTTGGATGCCGATCAACCTCATGACCGGCGCCCCCGATCAGGGCCGGCAACTGGCGCGTCGCCCAGCTGCCGCAGTGGGAGGAAGGCAAGGGAAGTCTCCGCCGAAGACGGTGGCCAGGCCGCTGCCTACAAGCTCGTTGAGTACATGACTCATGGCGAGGGCGCTCAGACCATGGCCGACACCGGTACCTTCCCGTCCCTGAAGAAGATCCTCCGGTCCGACTCCTTCACCGACCCGACCACCGAGTCCAACAAGAAGACCAACGACTACTTCGGCGGTCAGAACGTCAACGAAGTCCTTTCCGCCGCGGCTCAGCGCCCGACCGAGAAGTTCCAGTACCTGCCGTACAACCCGTACGCCCAGACCGCTTACGGCGACGAAGTCTCCAAGGCCTACTCCGGCGACATCACCCTGGAGAAAGCGCTTGAAAACTATGCCAACAAGCTCGCCGAGCAAGGCAAGCAGCAGGGCTACAACGTCACCGTCAAGTGACGCAACCGATCTATTGCCGGTACATCCGGCACTGACCAACAATCAAAACCTGCGGCTAGGCCACTCTCCTTCCGCCTAGCCGCCCGATCTCCCAAAGCGGGGATGCTCCCCAGTGTCCCCGCTTTCCCGTGCCCTCGCCTGACGTGACCGCTCCAATCGAGCGACCCCTGGTAGCGGGCGCAGCACAGCAATCCGTATTCCAAGAAAGCAATCGATTATGTCCGATCAAACAATGGCCGCAGCCCCGCAGCCAACGGTGGGAATCCTGCCTGAGGAGGCGGATCTGCACACGGCCGAGGCCCGCGTCAACAAGCACAAGGCCGACTGGCGCGGCTGGAAGTTCATGTGGCCGTTCGCCGTGGTGTTCGTCTTCGTGTTCATCATCCCAATTGTGTACGCCATTTACATCTCCTTCTTCAAGAAGCAGATGGTCGGCGGCACCAAGTTCGTCGGCTTCGAGAACTACGCCCGACTGATTCAGGATCCGCAGTTCTGGAGCTCGGTGGGCCGCGTCACTATCTTCACCGTATTCCAGGTGCCGATCATGCTGTTTCTGGCTGCAGCCATGGCCCTCGCTTTGGATTCGATGAAGCTGCATGGCACCAAGTTCTTCCGCATCTCCACATTCCTGCCCTATGCGGTGCCCGCAGTGGTCTCCACCATGATTTGGGGTTTCGTGTATGGCGCCAAATACGGTCTGGTCGGCTCCCTCAACGACTTCCTCGGCACCAACATCGATGTGCTCAACCCCGACGTGCTGCTTGCATCCATCGCGAACATCAACACGTGGGAATATGCCGGCTACAACATGCTGATTTTTTACAGCTCCCTAAGCACCATTCCGCACAGCTTGTATGAGGCCGCCTCCATCGACGGCGCTTCGGAGTGGCAGATTGTTAAGAAGATCAAGCTGCCGGAGCTGAAGGGCTCGCTGGCCATCACGGTGATCTTCTCGATCATCGGCAGCTTCCAGCTGTTCAACGAGCCGAGCATTTTGCAGAACATGGTTCCGGGCAACGCGATCACCACGTACTACACGCCGAACATGTACGCCTACAACCTGAGCTTCACCGGCAATCAGAGCAACTATGCCGCAGCTCTGGCCATCGTGATGGCCATCATCACCATGGCCATTGCGTATGTCGTCCAGCTTAAGAGTATGAAGGAGCAGATGAAGTAATTATGAGCACTGCAACCATGACTTCAACAACAACCATGACCCTGGCCGATCTCAAGGCTCAGGAAAAGGCCGCCAAGAAGGCCGAGAAGGAGCGTCAGAAGCGCATCGACGCCGACGAGAAGGCCGAGCGCAAGCGCGCCGCCAAAACCGGTTTCTCCAACCCGGCGAACCCGACCCGCTCGATGGCCCTGACCATCGTGTGCGCGATTTTCGCGGTCTACTGCCTCTTCCCGTTTGTCTACCTGATGATTAACGCCACCAAGACCCAGTCCGACTTCACTTCGACGTTCGGCCTCGGTTTCGGCAAAACGTTCGCCCTGTTCGACAACATCGCCACGGTGTTCACCTATCAGGACGGTATCTTCGGCCGCTGGTTCGTCAACACGATTCTGTATGTGGTGGTCGGCGCCGGCGGTGCCACCTTGCTGGCCATCATGGGCGGCTATGCGCTGGCCAAGTTCCGCTTCCCCGGCCGTAAGCTGTGCTTCGTGATCATCATCGGCGCCATTTCGGTGCCGGGTATCGCGCTGGCCGTGCCGCAGTTCCTGCTGTTCGCCAAGATGGGCCTCACGAACACCCCGTGGTCGATGATTATCCCGAGTTTGGTATCCACGTTCGGTCTGTATCTGATGTGGATCTTCTCCGATCAGGCCGTGCCGGATGAGCTGCTTGAAGCCGCGCGCGTGGATGGTGCCGGCGAGTTCCGCACCTTCTTCCAGATTTCCCTGCCGCTGTTGGCGCCCGGCATCGTGACCACTGCATTGTTCGCCATTGTAGCGACGTGGAACAACTACTTCCTGCCGTTGATCATGTTGAAGGATTCCAACTGGTACCCGTTGACGATCGGTCTGAACCAGTGGAAGGACCAGGCTTCAACCGCAGGCGGTCAAGCTATCCAAAACCTCGTGATTACCGGTTCGCTGATCACGATCATCCCTCTGGTGATTGCGTTCCTGTGCCTGCAGAAGTACTGGCAGTCAGGCCTCGCCGCAGGCGCCGTCAAGGAGTAACCTCTGGCTCCCTCTGACGGGAGCTGGCCGCGGGAGCGGACTGAGGGTGGTCATATGGGGGGATTCGACTGGCGACCACCCCCAGTCAGCTTCGCTGACAGCCCCGCCAGCGGGGGCGGCCTCTGGTGTTCACAACCTGCAAGCACAGCACTTCCCGCAAACCGATACAATAAAGGATTTGATTAATATGACTACTCATAGAGCATTTAGGTGGCCGTCCCTGCTGACGGAATCCGGCCGCGGCATCGCGGTCGGCGGCGACTACAACCCGGACCAGTGGCCCGAGGAGACGCTGGACGAGGAGATCCGTCTCATGGGTGAGGCCGGCGTGAACGTCGTATCGCTGGCAATTTTCAGCTGGGACAAGATCGAGCCGGTCGAGGGCGCGTTCACGTTCGAGTGGCTCGACCATGTGATCGACAGGCTCGGCAGAGCCGGCATCGCCGTGGACTTGGCCTCCGCCACAGCCGCCGCACCGCTGTGGCTGTACGAATCCCATCCAGAGGTGCTGCCGGTAGACCGGTATGGTCATACCGTCAACGCGGGCTCACGCCAGTCGTGGCAGCCCACAAGCCCGGTGTTCAAGGAATACGCGCTGCGCCTGTGCCGCAAACTTGCCGAACACTACAAGGACAACCCGTATGTGACCGCCTGGCACATGGGCAACGAATACGGCTGGAACAACCGCTACGACTACTCCGACAACGCCTTGGCCGCGTTCCGCACGTGGTGCGAGGCCAAGTACGGTACCATCGACGCGTTGAACGAGGCGTGGGGCACGGCCTTCTGGTCGCAGCACGTGAACAGTTTCGACGAGGTGCTGCTGCCACGTCACATGGGCGGCAACGCCATGGTCAACCCGTCGCAGCAGTTGGATTACGAGCGGTTCGGCAACGACATGCTGCTCGACTTCTACAAAGCCGAACGCGACGCCATCGAGCAGATCTGCCCCGACAAGCCGTTCACCACGAACTTCATGGTCTCCACCGACCAGTGCGTCATGAACTACGCCAAATGGGCGGATGAGGTGGACTTCGTGTCCAACGATCACTACTTCCATGAGGGCGAATCCCACCTGGACGAACTCGCCTGCTCGGACGCGCTCATGGACTCCCTCGCGCTGGGCAAGCCGTGGTACGTGATGGAGCACTCCACCTCAGCCGTGCAGTGGAAGCCGCTGAACACACGCAAACGGGCCGGCGAACTCATGCGCGACTCCCTGGCCCACGTGGCCATGGGCGCCGACGCCATCTGCTTTTTCCAATGGCGGCAATCCAAGTCGGGCGCCGAGGCGTTCCACTCCGCCATGCTGCCCCACGCGGGCGCCGATTCCGGTCTTCCGCGGCGTATGCGAGCTCGGTAAGGCGCTGAAGACCCTCTCCGACGCCGGGCTGCAGGGCACTGAGCTCGAGCGTGCCGGCACGGCGATCCTGTTCAGCGCGGAATCCGAATGGGCCACACGCTCCGAAACCCTGCCCAGCATGAAACTCAACCACTGGCACGACGTGCGCGACTGGTACCGCGGCTTCCTGGATGCCGGGCTGCGCGCGGACGTGGTGCCGCTCGCCTACGACTGGACCGGCTACAAAACCATCGTGCTGCCCACCGTGCTCAGCCTGTCCGACGAAGACGTTCTCCGTATCGCCGACTTCGCGAAGGCCGGCGGAACCGTCATCGTCGGCTATGCCGCCGGCCTGATCGACGAGCACTTCCACATCGGCCTCGGCGGCTACCCCGGCGCCGGCAACGGGCTCCTACGCGACATGCTCGGCATCCGCTCCGAAGAATTCAACATCCTCGGTGAAGAAGCCGAAGGCGAGCCCAGCGAAATCAGCCTGTCCAATGGTCTGACGACCCGCCTGTGGCAGAACGACGTGACTTCCGTAGCCGCGGACACCACAGTGCTTGCCTCTTACGCAGGTGAGTCCGCCCGCCAACTGGGAGCTGGAGCGCACCCCCGCCATCACCAGCCGCCCCTATGGCAACGGTACCGCCATCTACGTGGGCTGCGACCTCAACCGTCACGACATTGCCCAGTTGCTCAAAGCACTTGGCTCCCGATGGAAGGAGTTGTCGGCGCAGCCGACTGAGAGTGGTCAAACTCCAACCTATCCCACCACAGATCCCCGCATCCTGCACACCATCCGCCGATCCGCAGACGGCTCCACCCGCTTCGATTTCTACCTCAACCGCTCAAACCAGCCCGTCGCCATCAACGGTGTGGAAGGTGATCCCATCATCGCCCACCGTTGCGAGACTGACGCCGTTGGATATACGCTGAACCGCAACGCCATTCTTATCGCTAAAACGTCCTGCTAAACCGCGCTAGAATGGCAATGTTGTCCGGATAGAGGAGTGCGGCATGAGCGACGAGAAAACAGCCAAGCGTCGAGTGACGCTACGCGATGTCGCTCAGGCCGCCGGTGTATCGCTCAAAACTGCGTCGAACGTGATCAATGGCTCCGGGCGTATGACAGATGAGACCCGTGCCAAGGTCGAGTCGGTCATTAAGGACCTCGACTACCGAGTCAACGTGGCCGCCCGCAACCTCAACCGCGATCACACCGGCTTCATCACCCTCGCCGTGCCTTCGCTGATTCCGCCATATCTGGCCGAGCTCGCCAACCGCACCATCGAGGCCGCCCGTCAGCGCGACTATTCCGTATACGTCACCACGTATGCGGAAGGCTCCGCGAAAGGCGCGCGCGATCTGCTGAAGAAGTTCAACTCCACGGTGTCCGATGGCATGATCCTTTCCATGAGCGAGGTGGAAAACATTTCGCCCGATGATCTGAAGGTTGATTTTCCGCTGGTCATCGTTGGCGCGCGTACCACGTGGGGCATTGTGGATCACGTGACCCCAGACGATGTATCCGCAGCCGCCATGGCCGCAGGCTACCTGTATGACCGCGGTTCCACCAGACTTGCAGTGATCGGTGCCCGTGACGTTTACGACGAAGATGCATTGCTGAATGCCGTAGAAGGCAACGCGCAGCTGCGTCTGCGCGGCATCATCGAAGAGACCCGTAGGCGTGGGCTCTCCTTGGATCCGCAGCTGATTGGCAACACCGATCAGGATTGGACCATCGGAGCCGGTGCCCGTGTGACCCAGCGGCTCATTGATTCCGGCGTGCCATTCGACGGTGTGATTGCCTTGAACGATCAGTTGGCCATCGGCGCATTGACCGCTCTGCGCACCGCTGGTTATGAGGTGCCCGTGCAGGTGCAGGTCATCGGCTTCGATAACAACGAGGAAGCCCCCTACCTGCAGATTCCGCTGACCACCATGGATTCCCGCCTTGACTGGACGGCTCCCACGGCAGTGGATCGCATCCTCGGACGCATCGACGGCAGCATCACCAAGTCCGAACTGCTCACCACCGAATCCCAGGTCATCGCCCGCGCCTCCACACGCTGAACGACATTGCTGTAATGCTGGTGCTGCTGTACTGGGCCGTACGAGGCGTTGATACACCGGTTGACCAACACGGCATAAAGTGCTAAGGTGACGATTGCGTGGTACACAGCTGTACCGCGTGGCGCATAAGGAAAGGAAGCGCCAAGCATCACTGGGCGTTCGTTCTGAGCGTTCACCATTCAAAGGAGAAAAAGCATGCGCCGAAATACCGCGCTTACTCGCATTATGGCATCCGGCGTGGCCGCCATAATGCTCTGCGCAGTAGGCACGTTCACTGTAAACGCCGCCGAAGAAGAACCAGTTAAAGCCGACGTCTCGGTCAAGGCCATCCAAGGCTTAAGCGATGATTTCATCGGCGGTATGGACGTCTCATCCATGCTCTCGCTGGAAGAAAGCGGCGTCACGTTCAAGAACGCCAATGGCGAGGTCGAGGATTTGTTCACGTTGCTCAAGGAATCCGGCGTGAACTATGTGCGTCTGCGTGTGTGGAACGATCCGTTCACCGCAGACGGCCAAGGATATGGCGGCGGCAACGTCAACGCCGATCGCGCACTGACCATGGCCAAGCGAGCCACGGCAGCAGGGCTGAAAGTGCTGGTCGACTTCCATTACTCCGATTTCTGGGCCGACCCCAGCAAGCAGCAGGTGCCCAAGGCGTGGAAATCCTTTGAAGGCGACGCGGACAAAACCGCCGACACCGTATACGACTACACCAAGCAGACTCTGACCACGTTCAAACAAGCCGGCGTGGACGTCGGCATGGTGCAGGTCGGCAACGAAACCACTGCGAAAATCGCCGGCATCTCCGGCTGGGACGGCATGTCCAAAGTATTCTCCGCAGGTTCCAAAGCCATACGCGAAGTGCTCCCCGAAGCCAAGGTCGTCATTCATTTCACCAACCCGGAGAAAGCCGGCACCTACGCCACTTACGCCAAACAGTTGAGCAACCACAATGTGGATTACGATGTGTTCGCCAGCTCCTACTACCCGTTCTGGCATGGCACCACCGAAAACCCCACCAGCGTGCTCAAGAACGTGGCCTCCACTTATAAGAAAGATGTGATGGTGGCGGAAACGTCGTGGGCATACACCTTGGATGATGGCGACGACGATTCCAACACAGTGCCCAGTAAAGTAACCGCCGATAACCTCAAGAAATACGACATCAGCCCGCAAGGCCAGGCCGATGAGATTCGCGCGGTCGCCGAGGCCGTGAACAATATCGGCGACAATGATGGCGATGGCGAAAACGACGGCCTGGGTGTGTTCTACTGGGAGCCCGCATGGGTGCCCGTGGGCACCGGCGGCAAGGATAACGCCGAACTGGTGGATACGTGGAACAAGTACGGTGGCGGCTGGGCCACTGAAGCGGCCGGCGAATACGATCCCAATGACGCCGGCCTGTACTGGGGCGGCTCAGGTGTCGATAACCAAGCTTTGTTCGATTTCGATGGCAAGGCGCTCGCCTCTCTGCCGACGTTCAAGTACATTCACACCGGTGCCGTCACCGATCATGTGTTCACCAAGATAGATCCAGTGGAGATTACCGCGACTGACTCGGATTCCATCGACGCGATCAAAGCGCAATTGCCGAGTGAGGTGACCGCACACTATCAGGATGGGGTGGACGAGACCGAAACCGTGACCTGGCAATCCGCTGCGCTTGACTGGATTCGTGGCGCAGGCACATACACCATCACCGGCACCACCAACGCTGGCCACGACGTGACCGTCACCGTCACCGTCACCGCCACTCCTGCCAAGGATTACGTAACGGACGGCAGCTTCGAGAACGCTGAGAACGATAAGAACTGGACCATTGCCGGCACCGGTGCGTCCATCACCGAAGACAGTGGCAACGCCGCCGACGGCAAGCGCGCGCTGAAGTTTTGGGCATCCGATGCCTACAGTTTCTCCGCCACGCAGACCGTCACCGGACTCGAGCCTGGCGAATACGTGCTGACCGCCATGAGCCAAGGCGCGGCAGCGGACAACGCCGCTATTACCGATGGTGTGGCCCTCTCCGCCACAACGGGTGGCAAGACCACGTCCGATGCGCTGGAACTCAACGGTTGGGTTAAGTTCGATACCGCCACCGTGCCTGTCACCGTGGGTGCTGATGGCACAGCGACCATCACCATCACGGGCAACCTGCCTGCCGACGCATGGGGCAATGTGGACAAGGTCTCACTCGTCAAAAAGACCGAAACTCCGGTGAAGCCATCCACGGAGAACCTGGACAAGGCCGTGGCCGAAGCCGGGAAAATCAATCGCGATGAGTACACCAACGAGTCGCTCGCCAAACTCGATCAGGCGCTTGCCGCCGCTGACGTGCTGCTTGCCGGCAGCACCTACACCGAGCAGGACGTGAACGATGCGATCAAGCTTGTTGCCGATGCCATTGCCGGCCTCGCCCAAAAAGGAGGTCTCCAGCCTGACCGTCACGCCAAGCAAAACCACCTATCAGGTGGGCGATGCCATCGATGCCGACCATGATCTCAAGGTCGTGGGCAACTATTCCGCAGGCATGGGCAACGTGACGCTTTCCGCCGACCGGTTCACGCTCGATTACGATTTCTCCGCTCCTGCTGATGCGGCGAAGGTTACCGTAACGCTCAAGTCGAATCCGAATGTCACCGAAACCTATACGGTTGCGGTTACCGCTCGGGCCGAAGGTGGTTCCGGCAACGGCTCGGACGGTGCGGGTAATGGCGGGGCTACTATCAATCCCGATACGGGCGAGGGCGATAAGACCAACGGTGCGAATGGCGACAAGATCACTGGTGTGCTGAGCAATACCGGTAGCGCGGTGACTGCCGTGGGTCTTGCGGTTGTCGTTCTCGGCGTGGCCGGCGGGGTCTCGTTTGCTTTGCGTCGTAAGCGCTCCTGATAAGGACTGACTCGGCATTATGATGCGGTTGCCAGTTGCTGGCTGTCGGCTGTCGTCTGCCAGATGCGTCTGTCTCGGCGCAGCGATGCGATTCTGTCCCGGTTCGTGCATCAATCGTTTGATGTGGGTACCAGGACAGAAATCACTGTCCTGGTTTGCGAAAACGGGTGTTTTTCGCGTACCGGGACAATTCTCGTTGCCCCGATACGAGCGTCAATCGTTTTATGTGCGAACCGGGACAGCATGTCGATCTCGGGATTGGCTGTATTCCGCCGATTCTGTTTGTCGGGGTATGTGGACTTTGGGGATTGTCTTGTCCTGGTTCTCGAAAATGGCCCGAAATTGCGTACCGGGACAACGATTTCTGCCCCGGTGCAAACGTCAATCGATTGACGTTTTCACCGGGACAAATTCGTGCCCAGAGGAGGGAAGAGGGCTCCGCAATGGCGCTGGGCATCATTGTGGTTGGAGGCAAATTCGCGCCCGGGAACAATAGGGCGAGGGCCCGGTCGCAGGAGTAGAGCGTGATGTTGTCATGATTATGCCCGGCTTTCCCACATGGAAGGCCGGTCATAATCATGCCGTTTACCCGCACGCTCCCTGCACACCGGCCGCACATCACCCACATAACCGTGTACAGTGGCGTGTAGTCGCAGCAATAAAGGAGCATCGCACATCATGACCAACGGACACATCAACCCCGCCAACGTGCCGGACATCGCCTTGAAAGACGGCCATTCCATTCCGCAGGTCGGCCTTGGCATGCTACGTATCGATGACGAGGGCGTGGCCCCTGTCGTCGAATCCGCGTTGGAAGCCGGCTACCGCCATATCGATGGTGCGGCCGGCTACAACAACGAGGCCGGCGTGGGCCGCGCGCTCGCCGCTTCCGGATACAACAAGGGCACCAAGCGCGAGACCCTGTGGGTCACCACCAAGCTGCGCGACTCCCAGCAGGGCTACGATTCCGCGCTCAAAGCTTTCGACAACTCGCTGGAACTCCTCCAGCTCGATTACGTGGACATGTACATGATCCATTGGCCCACGCCGTTCGACTGGCGCAGCACCGACACCTGGAAGGCGTTCGTCAAGCTGCGCGACGAAGGCATGGCACGCACACTCGGCGTATGCAACTTCATGCCCGCCGATCTGAAGCGTCTGCACGAGGAGACCGGCGCATGGCCGGCCGTCAATCAGATTGAGCTGCACCCCACGTGGCAGCAGCGCGAAGTGGTGGCGTTCTGCAAAGAGCACGGCATCGCCGTGGAGGCATACTCGCCGATGGCGCGTGGCGCCGACATCAACGCCGGCGACGGCACCATCGAGAAGATCGCCGCAGCCCATGAGGTCAGCCCGGCCCAGGTGATTCTGCGTTGGCACATCGAAAACGGCACGATCATCATCCCCAAGTCCGTGCATGCTGACCGTCAGAAGGAGAATCTCAACCTGTTCGGCTTCGCCCCTGACCGCCGATGAACACGCTGCCATCGACGCCCTCGACGGCCCCACCCGCGCCGGCCACGACCCCCTCACCTTCACCTATGCGTGATTGATGGCACGTCGTAACGCCCACTTCCGCCGTCGTTTCAACGCCTCTGGACCGCTGGAGCGCGTGCTGATTCTCATCGTTCTCGCCGTAGCAATCGGCGTGACCATCGGCCTGCTACTGCCGCAGGTCAGCTCCGACGCGGCCAAAATCACAGGTGGCTACACTGCCACCGGTTCAGCCGCCGACACTTTGAACGCGCTCGCCGTAGACGACAACCAAAGCTCCTCCGGCTACGACCGCGATTCCTTCGGTTTCCGCACCACCGACGTCGACGGCAATGGCTGCGACGTACGCGACGACGTGCTCGCCCGTGATCTCATGGACATCACCTACAAATACGCCGGTTCCTGTGGGTCGAGTCCGGCACACTGGCCGATCCGTACACCGCCCAGACCATCCATTTCGTACGTGGCCGCGCCACCAGCGCCAAAGTGCAGATCGACCATGTGGTGGCCCTTGAAAACGCTTGGCAATCCGGTGCGCACGACTGGTCCACTGCCAAACGCCATGAATTCGGCAATGACCCCTACAACCTGCTGGCCGTCGACGGTCCGGCCAATCAGGAGAAGGGTTCGGCTCCGCCGCCTACTGGCTACCCACCAACGCCGACTACCGTTGCGACTACGTGGCCCGCCAGATTGGCGTCAAAGACAAGTACCAGCTCACCGTCACCTCCCAAAGAAAAGGACGCCATGCTCGCCGTCCTCCACATCTGCCCGGGCCAGGCCGTGCCCGCAGACGAATAGGGGCTACCGCTCAGGATTGTTGAGCATAGGTGCCTGCCCCTCGTCATAAGCGCGCAGGAGCCGTCCAACAAAAATGGGTGAAGTATGGTGCGGTGAACACGTGTTCGCTACTACCGATATTGCCGGCGGATAGTTTCACGCCGAACTGAATTTCCGGATAAGAATCGAAGCGATTAGCGTCCGCATGGATTTGGCGGTGCCTTTTTCGATTTCACCTCCACCGGCACCAGCCATTCGCGCGTGCGGACGAAGAAATCCTGTTCCAGTGTGGAATCCTCTTTTTTTGTAGTAGTACAGGTCATAGCCGGATTTCCGTAGCGCTTCAGAGACGATTTATAGACACCAAGATTACGATTGGCCCGCAGATCATCACTGGCCTCGTCGTCAAGCATCGCTACGAACAGACCGGTATCGCCGAAATATATCTTGAACTTGTTTTTCGTCATAATTGCCTTTCAACGGCAGTTCAGGATAGACATACATCGGCAGATATTCACCATTCCCGAGGTTTCAAGCCATTCCACGCATCCTCGATAGTCTTTGAAACGCGCTCCGCTGGCAACCTTGCTGATTTGGAACTTCTTGTTTTCCTTGGCGAGTTGCACGGGAATATGGTTGAACACGTTGAGAATTCGTGCCTGATCGAGTCCTTGCGCGTATTTGGGATATCCTCCTGGTAGTCCAAAATAAGCTGGCGCTGCAATTGCAGTGTTCCCTCGAACGTGCCAGTGCGTATATGGGAGGCGACAACCGCAGGCATGCCGCCAAGCACGCAGTAATCCATAAATGCCGTGGAGAAGACGTTCATTTCCACTTCAGAGAATGGCGTAGCATCACACAGGTGGGTGAACATGCTTTCGATGACGGCCTCATCGTATCCGCGAGCCCACAGAAATTCTTCGAAGTCCAACGATCGCATTTCGTAGTCGGTCTTATATCCCACGCTATTGCTTTCGATTTGCTTATAGCTGATGCCCAACATTGAACCGCTGCAAAATCACATCATATTTGCCGTCGATTTTAAAGAACTTCAGTGCAGTGGCGATATCAGGATGGGCCTGGATTTCGTCGAAAAAAAAGATGAGCGTATCGCCCGGAATGAACTTTTGGCTGGGTCGATCAGGGAAATATTGCGGACGATGGTATTCGCGCCATAACCGTCCGCAGTGATTGCACGATATTTCGGTTCCTCAACGAAGTTGATTTCCACTACCGAACGGTAGTTGTGTGCGGCAAAAGTAATCGATAGTCTCTGTCTTGCCTACTTGACGAGGGCCCTTGATGATTAGCGGGGAGCGATTCGGGTCGGATTTCCATGCATTGAGATAGGCATCGGCTTTGCGTTTGAGATACATGAGGGCCCCTTTCCGAATTACTGCTATATCAATGATTTTACACTTTCATGAGCGAGTTTTCTACCGTCTGGCACATTTCATGAGCGAGTTTTCGGCGGTTTGTCACATTTCATGAGCGAGATGGCGGGGAATGCCAGCTGCCAGTCCGCCAGTCATCCATCAATCGTCCGCAGATTGTCCGTCTGTTGACGTGAGAAACATGCCCGCGCTATAACTGAGCCCGGTATGAAGGGAGAAGGGAATAGGAACAGACGATATGGCAGTAACACACACCGCAGCAGATGCCACTGCGGCAACCACTATGACGAACGCCGTGGCAGACATCGAACAGGAAACACCGGAAATCGAGAAGGAACGCCAGCTTGCCGGAGTCGGAGCCGGAGCTGGAACCGTGGCAAACGGCAAGAAAAAGCCGCATGACCATGCGCTGGCCAGCATCCTTGGCCCCGCGTTCGTGGCGGCCGTGGCCTACGTCGATCCTGGTAATGTGGCGGCCAACATCACCTCCGGCGCACGATACGGCTACCTGTTGGTGTGGGTGCTGGTGCTCGCCAATGCCATGAGCGTGCTTATCCAGTATCAGTCCGCAAAACTCGGCATCGTGACCAACAAATCCCTGCCGGAACTGCTGGGTGAACGTATGAGCGATGCCGGCCGCTTCATGTTCTTCATGCAGGCCGAGGTCATCGCCATTGCCACCGATCTGGCCGAGGTGATCGGCGGCGCCATCGCCCTGAACCTGCTGTTCGGATTGCCGCTGTTCATCGGCGGTCTGGTGATCGGCGCAATCTCCACGGTGATGTTGTGGTTCCAAGGTGGCAAGACGCAAACCACGTTCGAGCGCATCATCATCGTGATGCTGCTGATTATCACATTCGGCTTCATCGCGGGTCTGTTCGTAGCCCCGCCGAACCCCGGCGAAGTGGTCAAAGGCATGATTCCACGCTTCCAAGGCGCCGACTCGGTGTTGATGGCCGCCTCGATTCTGGGCGCCACCGTGATGCCGCACGCCATCTACCTGCACTCCACGCTGGTGAATGACCATTACGCAGGCGGCGAAAAGCCGTCGATCAAAACGCAGCTGAAAGGCTCGAAAATCGATGTGGTCTGGGCGCTGTTGCTGGCCGGCACCGTGAATCTGGCGATGCTGGTGCTCGCCGCCAACTCGCTGCACGGCATGTCTGGCACGGATTCCATCGACGGCGCACAACGGGCGATCACGCAGGTGCTCGGCCCGGTGATCGGCACGATCTTCTCCATCGGCCTGCTGGCTTCGTCGCTGAGCTCCACATCGGTTGGCACGTACGCCGGCTCGGAAATCATGCACGGTCTGCTGCACGTTAACGCCCCGATGTGGGCCTGCCGCGTGGTCACGCTGGTGCCGGCTCTGATTGTGCTGTGGTTCGCCAAGGACCCGACTCAGGCGCTGGTCATCGGCCAGGTGGTGCTTTCCATCGGCATCCCGTTCGCCGTGATTCCGCTGATGCGATACACGCATAACAAGGAACTCATGGGCAAGTGGGCTGATGGAACCGTCAAGCACGTGATTTTTATGATTGTGGTGGCACTGATTGTGGCGCTCAACGTGCTGCTGATTGTCCTGACGCTGATGGGCAGGGCGTAATAGACTCCAGCTGAAATCCTGCGATAGCACAACATAATAAAGCCCCGGTGTTGGAACCGGGGTTTCTTATTATGTTGAGAATGGTTGAATCTGCCGTCAGTTCGCAGCCATACGCCGCGCACGCCGTTCGCGCAGCGCGCGCAAGGAAATAATGTCTCGCGTACGACCGGCACCGTCGCCCTTGACGCCGAAGAACACCATCAACACCATTGCCAGACAGATTATTGCGGAGATTCGCAGCGCCCATTGAATGCCGAAAATCGAAGCGGCGACGGCGGAGGGCGCCGCCCTGCTTATGCAAAGCGGCAAACGTTTCCATCAGAATCACCAACACGGGTGCGCCCACAGCGCCCGCAATCTGACGCGCGGTATTCGTCAC
>VOFF01000728.1_pt1 | contig 100001 bp, 91 predicted proteins | sample 5384061 | NCBI WGS metagenome assembly VOFF01 (sample SAMN12384725, study PRJNA508395) | human gut metagenome | isolation source: healthy gut E | host: Homo sapiens | reverse complement strand
TAAGCGGGATGAAGATGGTGAAAAATGTTTAAATTGGTGGAAGAATGAATGTCTGAAATGGTGTTATTCAAAACTGGAAGATGGTAAATATGGTGATCAAAAATACCTCGATTATATGAAAATATGTTTAGTAATGTGTATGCTATTGAAAATAGAGGTGTGGGCATTGCTAATTGGAATATTGAGCAGTATGATTATCATTTTAATGAAGGATTTTAATACATCAGGGTAGGCGGTGGCCTATTGTGTTTTTTTCATTATAATGGTGTGAACGTGAAAGTCGAGAACGGAAAACTGGTATTTGTTTATAGTAAGTATTTGACCAAAGTGGTAGTCGAAACTTTTATCAAACAATATGCAGAATTGCTCACATTTGTATATATTAACTATTTGGGGATTAAAATTGATGGTTTTGAAATGTATCCACAGAATAAGGTAAAGGTGTTTCTGAATGGATTATGGCTTTATGTGAGAGGAAATAAAATAGCTATGAGGTTGGAACAGAAATTTATGGAGCATAAGTATATACAACGTGTATCACCTTATAGTGAAAGAAAAAATAGATAAGGTAGGAGTATAGCCGTATCAAAATTTAATTATCGAAACAATATCCATGTTATTGAAGTTAAAAACTTACCCTTGTTGGAAAGCCATCGAGGGCTGACCACTTTGCCTTCCGGCAAACTCCTGATCAATACCATCAACGCCCATTCCTACAACACCGCCCAAAAAGACAGGTTCTTTGCCGAAGCTTTGCAGCGGGGGGATGTGTTGATCCCTGACGGGGCAAGCATCGTGAAGGCGTGTCGTTGGCTGAATGCCAAATCCAAACCTGCGGGGCGCATTGCCGGCTGGGATTTGTTCGAATTTGAAATGAACAAGCTGAATCGGATCGGAGGAAAATGTTTTTCATGGGCAGCAGTGAAAAAGTATTGGCATTGATAAAACAGCGTGTGAAAGTGGATTATCCCAACATCGAAGTGGAAACCTATTCGCCACCCTATAAGCCGGAGTTCTCGGAAGAGGATAACCGGGCGATAGTCGAAGCTATCAACAAGGCAAATCCTGATTTGCTCTGGATAGGGATGACTGCCCCCAAGCAGGAGAAATGGGCGTACACGCATTGGCATGAATTGAAAATCCATTGCCATTGCGGAACGATAGGTGCTGTTTTCGATTTCTATGCCGGAACGGTAAAGCGTGCTCCCGCCTGGTGGCAAAGGCATTCTCTGGAATGGTGTTACCGGTTATTGAAAGAACCCCGCCGGATGTGGAAACGTTACATTATCGGCAATCTGTTGTTCATGGGAATATATGTAAGGAGTAGCTTGATGAAAAGAATCTTATTGCTTGTTTTTTGGTGTAGTGTTTCCTTATGCCCAGGCATTGATGCCCAGGCATATGCAGTGGGAACTACCGGATCCACCCATTTTTCAGTGAAGTGGGGTATAACATTGGTCTCCCCACGGCTGATATGCAGCGTGATAAAATGGTACTTTATAAACGTCCTTCATTCGGCAATTTACTGGTGACGCGCCGAACTGAACAACGGGAAATACTTCTCTGGTGGCATTTACTTCAAAATCCATCTGAAATGATAAAAAAAGATTATCCGATTAGGATCTCCGGAATAGATTTTACTCTACAACATTTTGAACATCGGATGTAAGGGAGATATTGTTGCAAGATTTATCGAGTCATATTTCATAGGCGTTAATTAATGAGAAACATTTTGGATATTATCATTATAAATTCTATATTCGCATAGAATTTATAACCGATATAATTATGGAAACTACAGTATTCAACCCCATACAGAGGCATTTGTTGGAAATGTTTTCTTACGATAAATCTCAGGAAGGTCTGGAAGAATTGAAAGAGGTGCTCTTTCAATATTATTCCAAACGGATGAATACAAAGTTGGATGAACTTTGGGATAAGGGAATTCTTGACCAGAAAAAGCTGGATGAAATAGCTGAAATGGATATTCATTCATTAAAATAACGTCAATGGCTAAGTTGGTTCTTGATACGAATTGTCTTATTCAAAGCATTCCTCAAAGGAGTCGTTACCATGTCTTGTGGCAATCCTTTGTGGACGGAACGAACAAGCTCTGTGTATCCAATGAAATATTGGAGGAATATATAGAAATTCTGCAAAGACTTACCGACAATGAAACGGCGGAATATGTGGTGAAAACCATATTGAACAGTCCGTTTGTTGAATTGATAACTCCATTCTATCACTTTAATCTGATTACAGTCGATCCTGATGACAATAAGTTTGTGGATTGTGCCATTTCGGCCAATGCGCACTACATTGTTACTAACGACCATCATTATGATGTGCTGAAAGATATAGATTTTCCCAAAGTGAATGTTGTAAATATTCAGCAATTCTGTATTTATCTGTCACAAGAAAAATAATTTTTGAGTAAAAAGGAGGATTTATAGTTGGAAATAAAATAACTATAACTCCATGCATCCTGGGTGCAAAAACCGCCATAGAGGCAGTCTCCATACAGAGGCGCTCTATGGCGGTTTCCCGTTTCCCCACGTTTACCGGGGAAAATTCCCGTTTCCGGGAAGCCGGGAGGTTACTCTTCCATTTTGAGCTTGCCCAGTTCTTTCAGGATGTGCTCCATGGCTTCTTTGTAAACCTCCGGTTTCTCCTTTTCCATCCATTTCATCAGTTTGAAGTAAGAATTTGGAGTCACAATCTTTCCGTCTCGAATTTTGGTGGCGGTGGACCGGCCTATCGCACCTTTGTCTTCCAAGTTGTTGGGGTTTAAATCGCTTCTTCGCACGGCATTACCGATGCAAGTGCTGATGATCTCAAATTTTTTTCATGTTACTAAAAATTAAATTATTAAATAATAATTTGTAAATAGCATAAACATAGCTACTTACAAAATGTCTCGGCAAAGATAGGAAATGTTTATTAACAATTGCTTGTTTTTGTGAGCAACGCCCTATTTATATTTTGCGTTCCTTTGCGTTATATTTATACTAACACACAAAAGAAATGGATTATACAGAGCAGTTTATCCGGCTGAATTGCAGCTTGATGTCGGATTACAAAATGATGAAGCTGAATGCCGACATGAAATGCATGGGGCTGGGTTTGTATCTTGAAACGATATTGTTTCTGCGAAAACAGCAGGAATACAAACATGATTTTAACGAACTGGATTTGCTGGCCGATCAGTGGGGAGCTACCGTGGAAAATCTACAACATCTTATTAAGGACTTCGATTTGTTTCTCATTACAGAGGACGGGTATTTCCGATGTCTGTATCTGGACGAGGTGATGGGATATCAGAGCAAACTTTCCGAGCAACGTGCCGCTGCCGGCAGTAAGGGAGGGAGAAGCAGTAAGAAAAGTACGGTGAAAGCATCTGCAAAAGCAACTGCGTCTACAGCGTCTGCAATAGGGAGGGGCAGAATCAACGAAGGGAAAAACGGTGACACGTCTTGCGTGGATCGTAACGGGGAAGCCTATACGAAAAGCGATGATACACCTTGCGTGTATGATAACGGGGAAGTCTACCTGAAAAGCGATGATACACCTTGCATGGATAATAACGGGGAAGTCTACATGAAAAGCGGTGATGCGTTCTGCGTGGATAATAACGGGGAAGCCTACATGGAAAGTGGTGGTGTACCTTGCATGGATAATAACAAGGAAGTCTACCTGAAAAGCAGTGGTGCACCCAGTATGGATAGCAAGGAGAGAATTTATATGGAAAGCAGGAATGTAGATAGTAACAAGACTGTCTGCATGGAGAGCAGCAAGCCAATCCATTCGGATTATAATAAGGAAATCTACAAGGAAAACAGCACGGAAAGCAACGTGAAAAGTAGTGCGGAAAGTATGAAAAATACGACTGCAAAAAATACAAATGAAAATTCAGTCAAAAATGTGATTCAAAGTGTTGATAATGAGTGCTATGGAAAGAATTTGCAAGCAAGCTTTAAGCAAAGCTTTATAAGAGAAGAAAAGAATAGAGGAGAGAAGAAAAACAACAATAACAAAGAAAAAGAAATAATTGCTGTTGCTGCTGTTGATAAACTTCCCCGATTTTCCGAATTGTCCGAAACGATACCCCGATGGGAACAATGCATCAATGAAGCTTTCATTACTCAGAGTTGGCTGGAGGCTGTGGGGATGATGTCAGGTTTGAAAGAACTCTTTTTGAACAATCTTTCTTTTATTCGTGATCTGTTCAAGAAACATGTCGTGGCACAAGGAAACACAGGAGGAATCACTTCCGTGTCCGAAGCCGAAGCTTATTTCGCCAACTACATCCGCCGAGAAAGGCCCACCCGTCTTTTTCTGGAAGAAAAGCTGAAAGAAAGGAGCCGGATGCAGAATGAATCGACTTCGCTCTCGCCCTACGAAACGTACAATCCGCTGACCGGCGAACGTTCGTATTGCGGAGTTCCTCTTCCTGCCGATGCACCCCCGCGCCCCAACGGACGTGCCACCTGGGATAACCTGAAACAGAGCTGGATATGACGCGCGAAGAACATGCAGATTATGTGCGGTGGCTGAAAAGCCTGCCGCGCAGAAAGGACCATTTCCGTATGCCTTGTCCCGAATGTTCCGCAACGCGAAGCAATCCCAAAGATCCTTCGTTCAGTGTGCATATCACCCGTGAAGGGGGATGGGCGAAATGCTTTCATTGTGATTTCGCCATAGCGTGGAACGAGGACGAGATGTGGAAAAGAGAACAGAAACAACAAGACCGGGAACGGCAGAAACAGCAGAAGGATGCACCGCAGCACCGCAACACGTCGCAGCACCACGATACAGCACCGCAGCACCGCAACACGTCGCAGCACCACGATGCAGCACCATAACACGGCACAGCACCACGATACAGCACCGCAGCACCATAACAGGTCGCAACGCAAGCCGCACATCCCCCTGCAACCGCCTGTACATTACGTATGCCCGGTAATTAATAAAAACAAACAAATTATGAATGGAGAAATGATGGAATACATGGTCGACAGACGAGGTATTCCGATGGACGTCCTGACAAGGATGAAGATAGAGGAACGCTTGGAATTCCTGCCGCAGACCGGCAAGGAAGAAGCCTGCATCTGCTTCCCTTACCTGGAGGACGGAGTAATGAAAAACATGAAATTCCGGGATGCCGCAAAGCATTTCAAGATGGTGAAAGGAGCCGAGCTGATTCCTTGGAACATAGACGCCATAAAAGGAAAGGAAAAGTGCTACATCACCGAAGGCGAGATAGATGCCCTCAGCCTGATAGCCGCAGGACTGGAAGAGGTGGTGTCCGTACCCAACGGAGCCGGAGGCGCGAACCTTCAGTGGCTGGACCGCTTCGTGGAGTCGCACTTCGATGACAAGGCGGAAATCATCCTGGCCATGGATACCGACAAGCGCGGAGTGGAGTTACGCGACGAACTGGTGCGCCGCCTGGGCGTGGACCGCTGCAAGGTGGTGGCCTGGGGGGAAGGCTGCAAGGATGCCAACGAGTATCTGTTGAAGTACGATCTTCCGAGGCTCCGCCAGCAGGTGGAGCAGGCGGCGGAAATCCCGTTGGAAGGAGTCTTCTGCCCCATGGACGAATGGGATACGCTGATGGATATTTATTACAACGGAATGCCGGAAGGAGCCGATACGGGACTGGAGAATCTGGACCGGCTGATCAAGTTCGAGCGTGGTTTTGTGCTCACGGTCACAGGCGTTCCCGGCAGCGGAAAAAGCGAGTTTGTGGACGAAATTGCCATGCGCCTGCTCCTGCGCCACGATTGGAAGGTGGGCTATTTCAGCCCGGAGAATACCCCGCTGGCCTATCACTACCGCAAGCTGATACGCCGCGTGGTGGGCAAGCGTTTCGAACACAAGGGGATGCCGTTGCCGGAAGCCGGACAGGCCATCCGTTACCTGGCACAGAGTGTCTTCTCCATTATGCCGAAAGAGGACTTTTCAGTAGAGAGCGTGCTTCGCATTGCCGCCCAACTGGTGAGCCGGAAAGGAGTGAAGGTGCTGGTGGTGGACCCCTTCAACCGCTTCGAGCATCAGATTCCCGACTGGGAGACGGAAACGCAGTACATCAGCCGCATCTTCGACGAGTTCTCCAATTTTGCCGTGAAGCACAAGGTGTTGCTCATTCTGGTGGCGCACCCCACCAAGTTGCGCCGCGAACCGGGAAGCAAACGCTGGCCTGTGCCCACGCTGTATGATATCAACGGCTCGGCGGCCTTTTTCAACAAGACGGATTATGGAATGGTGGTAGACCGTAACGATGAACTGGGGCAGGTGCTGGTGCGTGTGGCCAAGGTACGTTTCGACCATCTGGGCGGACCGGGAGATGCTTTTTTCGCCTTCAGCACTTACAACGGACGCTACACGCCTACCGAGGAGAGGACCTTGGATCATAATCCGCCCGAACCGAAGTGGGAGCATACCAATTTCCTGACAGAGAAGCTGAAGCCCGAACAGCAGGGCCTGGGGTTTAATGAGGGGGAATGAAGTAGTTGAATGTTGCTGTTCCTGAATAACTTGGAGATAGGAGAAGGGAGATGTCAAAACAAAAAGGACAGCCCCGAAAAGTTACAGATAGTAATTATAACACGTAAAAGGATCGTATCAAGCTCTGTATGGAGTAATGATACGACCCTTTCTTTAGTCTTTTAGGATGCTCAAATTTCAGATTGTAAGTTCATGTTTTCAAAATCTGAGTTTTGACACTCGCCTTTTAGGCTTTTAGTTACAGTCTGTAACTTCTCGAGTAGTCATTTTATTTTGACATACCCCCTTTAAAAAGTTGCTTACAAGTAGATCATGTTGCCGGCAGGCTTTACTGATTACTGGTCATTCCTCAGTGATCACTGGTCATTCCTCATTAACCGCTAGCCATTAAAATCCTCTCCACCGTTCCCGTTTTATCTCCTCGCACTGCCGTCGCTGCCATGCGGGCATTATTTTCTCCAGCTCTTTCAGTTTCCATCCCTTCATAAAGCGTATCTCGTCCTTTTCCTGCTCCGTGCACAGGCTGATGCGCAGCAGTTCGGGGTAGAGCACCTGTATATGGAAAATCTTGGCTCTCCACAGCAGCATGGACATCTGCCAGGGAGTGAGGGCTTGGATGCGGTTCAGGGTGAGCAGCATTTCCAGATAATGACGGTAGAAGGCTTTGTCCACGGTCATGAGTTGGTTTATCAGATAGTTCATTTTTATTATTGTTAAATGAAAAGATTAGTTGAATGAAGGGTCAGGAAATCAAAGCGGAGGAAAGGGACGCTATCTTTGGAGAAATCATCTTTGGATACGTTATCTTTGAAGAAACCTCTTTGAAAACGAACGGCTCTCATTAGGAAACCCTATCTTTGGAGAAAGCTTCCCTTAAAAGCGGTATTCCTTCACAGCATCAAAACAAGGGCACGGCTTCACGGGATTCAAGTCATGATGCCCCACTATCAACGCTTTGGGGAACAGGAGGCGCAGCTCGCGCAACAGTGCCAGCATACTTCCCTTCTGCATCAGAGTACGCGTATCGGCAGGTGTGCAGTCCGCCGAGAGTCCTCCTTCATAGCAGATGCCGATAGAATGCCGGTTATGGTTCTTGCAATGCGCTCCCACCTTTTCCAGAGGTCGTCCGCGGTGAATCTCTCCGTCACGGGTGATATAGAAATGATATCCTATGTCCGTGAAGCCCCGGTGGCGGATGTGGTCCCGGCGGCAAGTCTCAAAATCCAGCCTCCGCCCCTCAGGGGTGGCGGAGCAGTGGATAATAATCAGGGTGATGGTTCTCATGATCATCAGATACAGGCGTTCAGGCCGAGTGCGCCGGCAACGGCGGTGGCTACGGTGATAATTACTTTCAGAATCAGTGTCCAGGTGCTTTTCTTTGTTCTTGAACTCATTGGAATTTTGTTTTAGAGGTTGATAATAAGTGAATTGTAATGGAAGCCAAGGGCTGAATGTACCCCAATGAAAACGGCTTGTCACAGGGGCACATTCAGCCTTTTAGCGTCGTGCCTTTAGCGTTGTGCCTTGCTTCCGTCATACAGGAGTTCCGTCAGGCCTGTCCTCCGTTTTCCGGCTCCTTCGCCTCTCCGGTAAGATCCACACTGGTCTTTCCGGCTTTCAGCGCCTTCACCACCAGTCGGGCCGCCTTGCGCGTGGCCACCAGGTTGAACACGGCTTCCTCCTGCAAGTTCTGGAAACGTGTTCCGGCACTCCAGTTCACATTCAGCTTTCTGACGTGGATGGCAGGGTTGTAGTCGGCAGCGCTTTCCGCTCCTATACTGTTGATGCTGATGGAGAAATCCCCCAAGTCGCCCAGCTGTATCTTCTGTCCTCCCAGAAGCTGTTCCCTCATGCAGTCCACCGCCATGGTGAGGATGGCCACGATGTCCGCGCGCTTGTACACACAGCCGTGGCTGGCGATGTGCTCGGCAAAGCGGTTGATGTCCATCACTTCCGAATACTGTGCACTGGCATAAGCCTTCTTGGCGGCATCCGAGTCCATCGGATTGCTACGCATAACGATACTGTAATTTACCATAATCTGTTAAAATTAAAAGTTGATAATTGAGAATTAAGAAACACTGTTGCCGGGGAATGAAGCAAGTCTGCCGTCAGTCACTGTCCATTAACCGTCAGCCACTGGTCGCCGACTGCTGAAAGAACCCTATCTTTCACGTGTAAGATCCTATATCTTACAGCTGTAAGATTATAGATCTTTCGCCTTCATCGTCCCGACATTACAAAGATACGATGTGCGGATTCCGGAAAGTTGATTCCGGTGGATTGTAGTTGATAACAGTTGATTCTAGTTGATTATTGTTGGAAAAACATTCTTTCTTCTCGTCCGTTTTTCGTACTTTTATGGAAGTAAATAAAAAGTATGGAATGTATGGAGAATTTTGAGATACGCACGTATGGCCGCACCGAACTGGCCCTGTGTTATTTCCCGGATTTGAATCCGCAGGTGGCTTACCGTAAGTTGCAGTATTGGATTGACTATTATCCTCACCTCAGGGAGAACTGGAGAAGATGGGCAGTGGCTTGAGCTGCCGTACCTATATGCCGGCTCAGGTACAGCTGATTGTGGGGGCGATAGGGGAGCCTTGAAAGGGGATTGTGATGGAGTGCGGCCAGATAAAAAGAATGGCTTCCCCGATTGCGTAATCGATATGGCAAGTGAACGACCGGCTCCTGTTGACAGTCGCATTGAAAGATTGGCAAGGTTGATATATGTGAATGAAAATGACACGAATGACGCCAATCAGAGATATAGACCCAATTTGCGCCATTCGTGTCATTCACATTCTGGATAAAGAACGGAATAGAACCTCTATTCCCGTATTTCCCCCTTATGCACCAGCATTTTCACCAGTGTCCGTTTGGAACTGTGCGTGTCCGAAACCCATAGCACAGAGTCGTTTTGCGCATAGATGCGGGCAGGCTGGGAAAAAGCATATCCTTTTACAGTTTTTATTTTCTTGCTCCATTCGTCGGACTGGCGTTCGTATATGTTGATGGCGTCATTGTCACCGGTAGCATACCAGCGGTCGCCGCACAACGCCAGTGTCTTGGGCTTGAAGCCGGGCGACAGGGAAAGGTCGTCCAGATCGATGGAAGCGTTGTTTGCCATATCATCGTTGACCAGTGCCGGATCGAGCACCCGTATTTTCTTCCCTTCATAATCCGTGAGCAGCAGATGCCCTTCCGCATCGGGCTGCATGGAATGGCTGGCAAAGCCGTTGTTGCCCGGACTGCCGTTGCCGGATGCCCGGCGGTAGCGGTTCACCTTCTGGTAATTTTCCGGGGTGGCATCCTCCTCTTTGTAAATGCTGACCATTCCGTTCTTGTCGCGTGCGAAAATCAGCCCGTCCTTTACCGTCATGGCCTGTGCCTGGAATACGGGACCGCTCCATTGCCCGTTGCCTATGCAGGTGAGGTAGGACAGTTCCGGCAACCGGAATACATGGATGCGCGACTGGCGTTCGGCCACATACAGCCGGTTGCCCGACGGCACGATGGCTTCTATCTGACTTCCGAAACTCTTCTCCCCGCCGTCGTGCTGCCAGCTCTGCAAGGTTCCCAGCCGCTCACCTTTCTTTATACTGAACAGCAACAGGCTGCTGCCTGCCTTTCCGATGTTTGCGATGAAAAGGGTATCCCCCAGATGAGCGACGGTATAAGGGGTGAAATCCTCGGCCGTTTCCATACCCAGGGTTTCCGCATCAATCAGCTGCGCCGCCTCATACGAGTAATACCAGTAACTGTTATAATCCCCGTTTCCTTCTCCTTCCCCGTTTCCTCCGCCGGGAGCGGAGGGGTAGCCGCAGATTTCATCCAGGGTGACTTTGCTGCATTGTGCCGTCAGGACTCCGGACAGCACAATCAGGATATAAGCGTATATTTTCATGTTGTTCTTACTATATTATATAGGTATATATTTATTTCAGCTCACTCATGGGGATGGCGTAAACGCATGTCCCGTTTTTCACGCGGTCGGTGATGAACAGCGTGTGGCGGCGGATGCAGAATTTCTCAGGTGCTTGCAGGGTGATGCCGCCGATGGTGGTATGGTCCTTCATGATCTCTCCCGTCCGGGGATTGACCTCACAGAACTTTTCTGTGCCGTTGGAACTTACAAACAGCCTTCCTTCGTAGAAATCCAAGTCGTAGGGTACATTTTTATAAGCCAGTTGCCCGGTGCGTTTGGGTGAAACTCCTTCCCGTATCCCGTCAGGGGCGAACAGGTCTATGCGTTTGGCGGGATGGGTGGAGTAGAGCAGGCCGGTCTGTTCGTCCACCGCCATGCCGTAAGTGCCGTTTGTCTCGCCCAGATGTTCGGAACGTACATAAATCCGCGGAGTCACTCCGGACTGTATAGCCTGCTCTTCTACAAAGTTGACGTAGCGTTTGTCGTGTATCATGACCAGCCCTTTGTAGAGCAGCACATCGAAGGCATGTACGGTCTGCGTGGGCCCTGTTCCCCAGCTTCCATTGCCTATGCAGGTAAGGAACTGATGGTTCTTCGCATCAAAAATCTCGGTACGGCTTCCTTCGTGGGTGACATAAATCTTGTCGTTGGCACGGGTGATACCGTTCGGGCGGCCGCCGAATTTCCCGGTAGCTTCTCCGTGCTTCCATTCCTTGATGCTTCCCAAGTGCTTCTTGCCGCCGCCGGCAAGGCCGAACACCTCTACGCTGTACTGGTTGTCCGCATCGTTCACGGCATACAGGGTATCTCCGTACACATATACATCCTTGGGGCGGAAGGTGGTTCCCGTAGCGCCGGGCAAGTCGGTATAATCCAGCTTGAACGCCACCGGCTCCCCGTCGTTTCCTCCCCGGTCGGTCTCTCCGCGCAGGGGAGACAGGCCGCCGTCCAGCGCATCGAGTTCCGGGTCTTCGATAATGTGTTTCGAAGCCACGTATATATCATCAAAATAACGGTTCCTGCTCCAGCGGGTGTGCAGGAAGCGGCGGGAATAGACGGGCAGCTCCTTGTCCAGCGACAGCGCCACATATACGTTGTTGCACAGGGTGATCCACCCCGGTCCCGTCTGTTCGTAAGTCATGTTTCCCGCATGGCCGTAGCCCACACAGTGGGCAAACTCGTGGAATATGGTTTCGGTGATGCTTTTGTCATCGGCATAGTGTTCCAGATAACACACTTCATGCATGCCGAAGGTGGTTCCTCCGCCCAGTCCCATCACGCCGGTGGTATAGCCGAAGGTCAGTCCGCGGTGGTTGAGCACGTTGGCCAGCAGGGCGGTCTTGTCTATTTCCGTCTTGTCATTGTTGCTGTGCAGCGGGCCGAACTCGTACAGGGCAGTCTTGAACCGTTCCGACGAGAACATATACGCCATGTTCAGCGCGATGGCCACCGCCTCACGCGTGTGCGAAGCCTTCATCTTGTACTTCCAGCTGTCCTGGGTGTCACTGTATCTGCCGAAGGCGATGTACCATTTGCAACGGATGGATTGCAGCCTTGCCCAGTACGGGTCGTCACACTCTACGGTGAAGGTCAGGTTTTCTTCCGTGAGGTAGGGGTTTGCCATGATCCGTATTTTCTTTCCGCTGCGGGTATAGGCGGTCAGGTCCTTGGTGGCGAACGGTATGTGTACCCGGAGTTGCTGGAAAGGCATGATCTTTTCCAGCGACATGAACTTGAATTCTTCCTCGTAACCGTCTATCCTGGCCCAGAAAGTCACGTTTTTCAAGGCTCTGGGACTATAGAAACGGAGTTGGAAACAGTGCTCGTCGTCCATTCCGAACTGAAGAGGCCGGCTGACGTAGAAGCTGCGCTGGCCGGAGTCGAAATAAACATCCTGGGATTCATTGTCATTCAGCAGGTAATACGTGTTGTCCGGGTTATAATCCGTTTCGGCCAGCCGGACGGGCAATTCGTTGTTTGCCACGTTTCCTTCTCCGGAAACCGGAAGTTCGTCCTCTTTGCAGCTGCCCAGCAGTAAAAGCATACCTGCTAAAATCAACAGGCTGGTGGAAAAAAGTTTTTTCATCGTCTGTCTTTATTAGAATTACATTTAAATTTGAAATAATCACTCTTTTGGAAAAGGGTTGCAAAAATAATTGTTTTGGATCAGACGGACAAAGAACCTGTATTTCATTTTGTATGAGTCCCTGTTTTTTATGTTCTTTTATTTTTCTGCCTCAAAAAAAATAAATCCTATATTGTTGCCCTGGGCTTTGTTCATAGGAAAATATGCTGTATTTTTGTTATCCGAAATAAAGATGAAGATATGGCACAACCTTTAGCAGAACGTTTGCGTCCGAAGACATTGGACGATTATATAGGTCAGAAACACCTGGTGGGGCCGGGGGCTGTCTTGCGCAAGATGATCGACGCGGGACGCATCTCCTCCTTTATCCTCTGGGGGCCTCCGGGGGTGGGGAAGACCACGCTGGCGCAGATCATAGCCAACAAGCTGGAAACTCCTTTTTATACACTGAGTGCGGTCACCTCCGGTGTGAAGGATGTGCGCGATGTGATAGAGAAGGCGAGAAGCAACCGTTTTTTCTCGCAGGCCAGCCCCATTCTGTTCATTGATGAAATCCACCGGTTCAGCAAGTCCCAGCAGGATTCCCTGTTGGGGGCGGTGGAGACGGGAGTGGTGACCCTGATAGGCGCCACCACCGAGAATCCCTCGTTCGAGGTGATCCGGCCCTTGCTCTCCCGCTGCCAGCTGTATGTGCTGAAATCATTGGAGAAGAGGATTTGCTGGAACTGCTGCATAATGCCATCGCAAAGGACGTGATACTGAAAGAAAAGAAGATAGAGCTGAAGGAGACGGATGCCATGCTCCGCTTTTCGGGAGGCGATGCCCGCAAGCTGCTGAACATACTGGAACTGGTGGTGGAGGCGGATGCGGATGCCGGACCCGTGGTGATTACGGATGAGAAGGTGACCGAGCGTTTGCAGCAGAATCCGTTGGCGTATGACAAGGACGGGGAGATGCATTATGATATCATTTCCGCCTTTATCAAGTCCATCCGCGGAAGTGATCCGGACGGGGCGCTCTACTGGCTGGCGCGTATGGTGGAGGCCGGAGAGGACCCGGCTTTCATAGCCCGCAGACTAGTCATTTCGGCAGCCGAGGATATCGGTCTGGCCAATCCCAACGCATTGCTCCTGGCGAACGCTGCTTTTGATGCCGTGATGAAGATAGGATGGCCTGAGGGGCGTATCCCGCTGGCGGAAGCTACGGTGTATCTGGCCACCAGCCCTAAGAGCAACTCGGCATACGAGGGGATCAACAGTGCCCTGGAACTGGTGCGGCAGACGGGCAACCTGCCTGTTCCCTTGCATCTGCGCAACGCACCCACCAAGCTGATGAAACAGTTGGGCTATGGCAAGGATTATAAGTATGCACATGCCTATCAGGGCAATTTCGTGCAGCAGCAGTTCCTGCCGGACGAGGTGAAGGACAGCCGCATCTGGCATCCGCAGAACAATGCGCAGGAAGCGAAGATAAAGGAACGGATGCAGAGCCTCTGGGGGGAACGGTTCAAGGAATGAAAATGAATTGCATTGATCCTGTGCTATAAAATTAAAAATTGGAACGCAAATGACATAAATCCAACCTTCCGGCCGGTTTATATCCATGCTGTGCAGCTGTTAATTTGCGTCATTCGCGTTCCAATCTAACCGAATAAATGAACAAAATATGAAATTTAACTTTTGAGCATATGAAAATAGTAGTTTTAGACGGTTACGGATTGAATCCCGGTGATTTGTCATGGGAGGAGATGCGGGCGTTGGGCGAGCTGACGGTGTACGACCGCACGGCCCCTGCCGAGTTATTGGAGCGTTCTGCCGGAGCGGAAGTGCTGATTACAAATAAAACGGTGATTACGGCGGAGGATATGGCCGCTCTGCCTGCCTTGAAATACATCGGCGTGCTGGCTACGGGATATAATATTGTGGACATCCAGGCTGCGAAAGCGCGGGGCATCATTGTCACCAACATACCTGCCTACAGCACCGCTTCCGTTGCCCAGATGGTCTTTGCGCATATACTGAACATCACCCAGCGTGTAGGCCATTATGCCTATGCCAACCGTCACGGGCGTTGGGCGAACAATCCCGACTTCTGCTACTGGGATACCGACCTGGTGGAGCTGGACGGGAAGAAACTGGGAATCATCGGCTTGGGAAACACCGGACAGGCGACGGCGCGCATCGCTGCCGCTTTCGGAATGCAGGTATGCGCCTATACTTCCAAGCCGCAGTCACAACTTCCCGGAGGAATCCGGAAAATGGAGCTGGATGAGCTGTTCCGCGAATGTGACGTGGTGAGCCTGCACTGCCCCCTTACACCCGATACCAAAGAGCTGGTCAATGCCGCCCGCCTGGCCCTTATGAAACCGACGGCCATTCTGATAAATACCGGCCGCGGTCCCTTGGTGAACGAGAAAGACCTGGCCGACGCACTGAACAAGGGTGTGATAGCGGCTGCCGGACTGGACGTGCTTTCTTCCGAGCCTCCCCAATATACCAACCCCCTGCTGACGGCGAAGAACTGCTTCATTACACCGCATATCGCCTGGGCCACGAAAGAAGCCCGTGTCCGGCTGATGCGGATTGCGGTGGGGAACTTGAAAGGATTCATCAAGGGTGAGATTGTAAACAATGTGGCGGAATGAGAACAAAGGAAAAAGACGGAAAGAAAAGAAGGAGGTAAGAAAAATGGAAGAAGACAAGAATACGTTGGATTTGCATACGGAAGTTAGGGGAAGAGGACAGGGTGGCAAAGGCCGTTGCCTTGTTCAAGGAAGGATATAACTGCTCCCAGTCCGTAGTGACGGCTTTTTGCCGATCTGTATGGTTTCACCCGTGAACAGGCCCTGCATGTCCGCCTCTTTCGGCGGCGGCATAGGGCGGATGCGTGAGACCTGCGGTGCTGCTTGCGGCATGTTCCTGCTGGCCGGGCTGGAGAAGTGCGCCATCGAGGGGAAAGACCGTGAGAGCAAGGCGGCGAATTACGCTCTGGTGCAGGAACTGGCCGAAGAATTCAAGAAGCGGAACGGCGCCCTGCGGTGTGCCGATTTGCTGGGATTGTCCGGAAAAGAGCCGGTAGTATCCACACCGGAAGCAAGGACGGAACGGTATTACGCCAAGCGTCCTTGTGCAAGAATGGTAGAGGAAGCGGCCCGGATTTGGAGCGAACACCTCGAAAAACAAAAAAAATAGGTTGAAAAATCGCTTTTTCTTATAGAAATACAAACTTTTTCGATGCAAAAGTGTTGAATAACATAATTTTGTGTATCTTTGCAAGCGATAAGAAACACAAACATTCACATCGGAATGTGTGGGTGCGGTTAACGTTTAACTAAAAGCAAATTGAAAATGTTGAAAGAAAAAAAAAAGCAGGTGCTTTGGCCGGACAAATCTGGGAAGCATTGAATGGAACTGAAGGTTTGACACAAAAACAAATCAAGAAAGCAACCAAACTGAAAGCTGACAAGGATTTCTTCCTGGGGCTGGGCTGGCTGCTGAGAGAAGATAAGGTCGTTACTTCTGAAGTGGAAGGCGAGATCTTTGTAAAATTGGTGTAAGAAGAAGATTTTAAACTCATAAAAAAATGCGTTGGCACATCGTTTGGTATGTTGTCAACGCATTTTTTTTGTATATTTGTTGAAGTCTGAGATATCTATAAAAGAAATGAAAAATAAGAGATTTGCAACCGGCAAAATTGTAGTATTCAGGCAAAAAAGCTACTTTTGTATTGTTGTTTGAGAATGTAAACAAAATTTTTGATGATACAGAAAATAACGATTGAAGGATACAAATCAATAAAGGAACAAACTGTAGAGCTGTTTCCCATAAATATATTGATAGGTGGGAATGGAATAGGAATATGGGAAAAAAAGAAACTGATCATTTGTCCTTTGACTTGTTTTTTGCGGAACGCGGTAAGGATGCTCATAATCGTTTTATTGTAAATATGAAAGAGGCTCAGGATTCTTTATTTATTGAGCGTATTGATACGGCTTATCACAATGGGGTATCCTGGCACAAACAACTGCACGAGGTCAACAAGCAGGAATCTTCATTTAAGAACGACCATACCGGACAGGCATTTTATGTAAACAGCTTCTTACGCGAATTTGAGGTGTATCATTTCCATGATACGGGAGACCGTTCCCCCATGAAAGGAAAATGTAATATGGATGATAATGTCAGCTTGAAGAACAATGGGGCTAACATTGCCGCATTCTTATATTATCTGAAAGAAAAGCATCCAAAACATTTCACACGTATAGAAAAGGCGGTAGCTTCCGTATCTCCTTTTTTTGAGGGATTCTGTTTAATGCCCAACCGCTTGAACGAACAGCTGATCCAGCTGGAGTGGAAGCAGAAGGGAACTGTTGATACGTATTTTAATGCGTACCAGTTATCAGACGGAACACTGCGTTTTATCTGTCTGGCAACGTTGTTGCTTCAGCCGGATCTGCCAAAGACGGTCATCATTGACGAGCCGGAACTCGGACTACATCCGGTAGCGGTCAACAAACTGGCTGCTTTGATCAAAAAAATGCTTCCAGAGAAGCTCAGATAATTATCTCCACTCAATCTGTCAATTTGGTGGGATAACTTTGAACCGGAAGATATCATTGTTGTGGATCGTAAAGACAACGCGACTGTTTTCAACCGGCTTGATTCTGAGAATTTAGCGCATTGGCTGGAAGATTACAGCTTGGGAGAAATATGGGAGAAGAATGTCATTGGCTGGCAGCCTTTAAATTGAGTGGGAATGAAAAGAGTAGTGTTTATAGTTGAAGGCGATACGGAAGTGAGTTTTATTCAGAAGCGTGTAATTCCCTATTTGTATTCGAAAGGATTTACTAATCCTATGAATGCCCAGAAAATCTTAACGAACAGAAAATTGAATAAAAAAGGTGGGAATGTGGGTTTTGAATATCTGAAGAATGACGTTTCACGGGTGGCTGCGACAAAAACGTGTTAATCACAACCTTGCTTGACTTTTTCAGACTTCCTACAGATTTTCCCGGCTATACCACAGACAGTTTGAGACTGCCGGATATGGAGCAGGGGATAAAAGAAAAGGTAACGGAATTTATGGATGCTTCCTGTTTTCTGCCTTATATCCAACGGCATGAGATTGAATCCCTGATGTATACCAGTATGGACGGTTTCAATGTTGTGGTGGATGATCAGGAAAGCTTGGATGAATTGCAGCGGATAATAGATTCATATCCTACCCCCGAAGATATAAACGGAGGGGCGGATACCGCTCCTTCCAAACGATTGATGAGGATATTCCCGTATGAGAAGACTGCTGGGGGAGATGATTCTTGAGGCGCTGGATATAGATGATATTCGAGGCAAATGTCCTCGTTTTTAATAAATGGATGGAAAAATTGGAGGAAGGACTTAAGAACGGCCACTTTTAAGAATGAATATTGTTGGCAAATCTTCTGGTTTTGATTTCAGATGGTTTGTATTATTCCTGCAAAATTCATCCGGAAGAATATCCGTAATTTTTTTGCATTATAGCCCATATCGACCATGGCAAATCGACTTTGGCCGACCGCCTGTTGGAGTTCACCAATACCATCCAAGTAACCGAAGGACAGATGCTGGATGATATGGATTTGGAAAAGGAGAGAGGTATCACCATCAAGAGCCATGCCATCCAGATGGAGTATGTGTACAGGGGAGAGAAGTATGTACTGAACCTGATTGACACTCCGGGACACGTGGACTTCTCCTACGAGGTGTCGCGCTCCATCGCCGCCTGCGAGGGCGCACTGCTCATTGTGGACGCTTCGCAGGGCGTGCAGGCGCAGACTATCTCGAATCTGTACATGGCGTTGGAGCATGACCTGGAAATCATTCCCGTGCTGAACAAATGTGATATGGCGAGTGCCATGCCCGATGAGGTGGAAGATGAAATCATCGACCTGCTGGGCTGCAAACATGAGGATATTATCCGTGCCTCCGGCAAGACCGGAATGGGTGTGGAGGAGATATTGAAGGCGGTGGTGGAACGTATCCCGCACCCGACGGGGGACGAGGAGGCGCCGCTACAGGCTTTGATTTTCGACTCGGTATTCAATTCTTTCCGTGGAATCATCGCGTATTTTAAAATAGAGAACGGTGTGATCCGCAAAGGAGACAAGGTAAAGTTCTTCAATACGGGCAAGGAATACGATGCGGACGAAATCGGCGTGCTGAAGATGGATATGGTTCCCCGTCAGGAGCTGCGTACGGGCGACGTGGGGTATATCATTTCGGGCATCAAGACTTCCAGGGAAGTGAAGGTGGGCGACACGATTACGCACATAGCCCGTCCGTGCAAGGAAGCGATTGCCGGCTTCGAGGAAGTGAAGCCGATGGTCTTTGCCGGCGTATATCCCATTGAGGCGGAAGACTTCGAGGACCTGCGCGCTTCGCTGGAGAAACTTCAGCTGAATGATGCCTCGCTGACTTTCCAGCCGGAGTCTTCACTGGCGCTGGGCTTCGGTTTCCGTTGCGGTTTTCTGGGATTGCTTCACATGGAGATTGTGCAGGAACGCCTGGACCGCGAGTTTGATATGAATGTGATTACGACCGTGCCGAACGTGTCGTACATGGTGTATGACAAGCAGGGACATGCCAACGAGGTGCATAATCCCGGCGGTATGCCCGATCCGACGCTGATTGACCACATCGAGGAACCTTTCATTGATGCCACGATCATTACCGCCACCGATTACATCGGCCCTATCATGACACTGTGTCTGGGCAAGCGCGGCGAACTGGTGCGGCAGAATTATGTGTCGGGCAACCGGGTGGAGATTCACTACAAGATGCCGCTGGGTGAAATCGTGATTGACTTTTATGACAAGCTGAAGAGTATCTCGAAAGGATATGCTTCCTTTGACTACCATCAGTCGGGTTTCCGCCCTTCCAAACTGGTGAAGCTGGATATCTTGTTGAACGGTGAGCCGGTGGATGCGCTTTCTACCCTGACACATGTGGACAATGCCTATAACCTGGGCAAGCGTATGTGTGAGAAACTGAAAGAGCTGATTCCGCGCCAGCAGTTTGATATTGCCATTCAGGCAGCTATCGGGGCGAAGATTATCTCAAGGGAAACCATCAAGGCGGTGCGCAAGGATGTGACCGCGAAGTGTTATGGCGGTGACGTGAGCCGTAAGCGTAAATTGTTGGAAAAACAAAAAAGAGGTAAGAAACGAATGAAACAGATCGGTAATGTGGAAGTACCGCAAAAGGCGTTCCTGGCCGTTCTGAAGCTGGATTAATTCAAGAATAAACAAGCTCTGGGGAGCAAACAATAAGCGGGCTCTTTCTGTTAGTTGAAATTAAAAAGTCAATAACAGGAAGGGCTTGTGTTTTGATGGCAATTTATCACAAACTCTTAAATTCAATTGATATGGAAAAACTGAAAATTCTGAACTTGAACTTTTCCTTCCAGCGGGCGGCGCACTATCATATTAATGGAGGGATGTTGCTGATGGGGGTAGTCTTGCTGGCTATGTTCCTGGCCAATTCTCCGTGGGGGGATATTTATGCCTCCTTTTGGAATTACGAGGTGCATCTTCAGATAGGAGAATTTAATTTCTTCAGTCATAACGGGCATCACATGACCTTGATGACTTTTATCAACGATGCTTTGATGGCTGTCTTTTTCTTCAGTGTGGGGCTGGAGATAAAGCGTGAGATACTGGTGGGCGAGTTGTCCAGTTTCCGGCAGGCGCTTTTGCCCATCGTGGCGGCGTGCGGCGGTATGCTGGTTCCGGTGCTGATCTATTATTTCATGACGGCGGGAACTCCGGCCCAAAGTGGTCTGGCCATACCGATGGCTACGGATATCGCCTTTTCGCTGGGAGTGCTCAGCCTGTTCGGCAAGCGGGTTCCGCTGAGCTTGAAAGTCTTTCTGACCGCTTTCGCTGTGGTCGATGATATCGGCGGCATTCTGGTCATCGCCCTTTTTTACACTTCTCATCTGTCGGTGAACTACCTGATTGCTTCGGCGGGTATCCTGCTGATACTTTGCGGCGGGAATTTCTTCCGGGTGCGCAACCGTTGGTTTTATATTTTCTGGGGAGTGATTATGTGGTATCTGTTTTTGCAGAGCGGCATCCACGCTACCATTGCGGGAGTTGTCGCAGCCTTCACGGTTCCCGCCACTCCTTATTACAAGATAGGTAAGTACATTAACCGCATCCGCGAGAACATTGCTGTCTTTCCTGCCAGTGACAAGGAAAGTGTTGTGTTAAGCAAGATGCAGATCAATGTGCTGAAAAGCATCGAGTCTTCCTCGGACCGTGTCATATCTCCCTTGCAGTCATTGGAAGACAGTCTGCATGGAATGGTGAATTATATTATTCTTCCCTTGTTCGCCTTTGCCAATGCGGGTGTCTCGCTCACGGCGGATCATGGCGGTCTGGAAGTGGGGATGGCTACCTGGGCGGTGCTGGCGGGATTGCTGGCGGGTAAGTTTGCCGGCATTTATTTCTTTACCTGGCTGGTGATAAAGATGGGGTTCGCCGGACTGCTGAAAGGCATGACCTGGGTGAACCTGACAGGTATCTGTCTTTTGGGAGGTATCGGTTTTACGGTTTCTTTGTTCATAGCCAACCTCTCTTTCGGGGATTCGCCGGTGTTGCTGACGCAGGCAAAGATGGGTGTCATACTGGGAACGGTGCTGGCGGGTGTGCTGGCGTATCTGGTCTTGCAGTTCGCCCTGCCTAAACAGCCTGCACAGGAATAAAATTACAGATAGGGCAGTACGGCGGTGAAACGGCTGCCCTTGTTCACCTCGGATTGCACATCGATGTGTCCGTTCATTTTTTCTACAATGACCTTGCTGATGGCGAGTCCCAGCCCTACACCCTGTACAAACTCATTCCGCTTGTAGAACCGCTCGAATATCATTTGTAATTCTTCTTTAGGGATTCCCGCACCGGTATCTTCTACGAAGAAATGGATTTCCTTCTTCTCTTTGTCGCAGAAATAACCCAGTTTGATGTGTCCTTGGGAGGTGAACTTCTTGGCATTTCCCAAAAAGTTGGTGATGACTTGGGTGAGGCGCATACGGTCTATGTGTATGGTCACATCCTCGTCGGGAAATTCTTTGATGAATTCCACTGGAGGGAGAATAATTACCTGATGGGTCTGATAGACCGTTTCGGCGAAATGATGCGCGCTGCAATCCTCGCAATGAAAGGACATATTGCCGGATTCTATACGGGATAGTTCCAGCACATCATTGACCAGCTTCAACAAGAGTCTGGTATTGTTGTCTATGATGGAGGCAAACTCTTTTTTCTCTTCTTCCGAGATGTTTTTCTCGGTAGTGAGCAGGTTGGAGAATCCTACGATGGCATTAAGCGGAGTACGGATTTCATGGCTCATGTTGGCCTGGAAGGATTGTTTCAGTTCCGCCTGTTCCGCCAGTTTGCGGGCGCGTATCAGTTCTTCTTCCTTGTCTTTGATCTCCTGAATGTTTACCAGAAGTCCGGTGATGATAGGATTTTGTTCATTATTCTGCAACACGCTGTATCTGAATTCCCACCATTGGTAACCGGTGTCGTTGAATTGGCAACGGTATTGGGCTGTTCTTCGTTGCCGGTATAGTATGTTGGATACGTTTTTTCTGAACCGGGCTTGTTCGTCGGGGTGTACATAATGGGCTATTTCCTCTATTCCCAACAGGTTTTGGGAACGGTTGGTCAGTTCGCAGAAAGCTTGGTCGAGCACGGCGGTCTTTCCGTCGAAACACCAGACGTAGGTATTTCCTCCCTCCAGTGCAAGCGTTAATGCTTCGTGTTCGAACCTGAGGTTGCGCAAGGCTTCTTTTTTGCGTCCTTTTTCCAGTGTATAGATATAAATAAGGTAGGCTATCCCCAAAAGGAGTGTGAAGACCAGGAGGCTTTCAAGAATCAGGATGGGGGTTGCGTATTTTTCCCTCCACGGCCTGTACATGATGGTATATTCCGGTGGAATGCTTTCAAGGGGGATCTGGTATCTCTTCATGGCCTGCCAGTTGACCAGGTACTGTTTGGCGATTTGTTTTACCGCCGGGACGGGTATCTTTCCTTGCAGTCTTTCTTTGATGCCGGCGGTCATGTCGCTTAGCTGTGTTTCGATGGGGGCGAAATAACCTCCCAGCATGTATTCCTTTATCCCGAATCCTTCGTTGATGGTTTCGAATCCGGGATTGTCGAACAGGCTGCCGATGCGCAGGGTGGTATAGTCCCGTTTGGTATACAGGAACAGGGAGTATTGGAAGACTCCGCTGGACAGCCACATCAGGTCGCGGGCAGCTACGGAATCACTGGACAGGCGGACTACGACGGTGGAGTCCAATTGGTTGTATTCGTTCAGCTTTTCGTACAGGGATTCATATTCGGTATCATCTTTGTCACTGATGGGGATATTCAGCTTGTCGGGCCGGGCCTCTTGTCTTTTCCATTGGTGGAGGGTGATTTCCGATCCTTTGCATTGTTCGCTCAGGTCTTTCCAGATAAGGCGGTCAAGCACGGTCCGCCCGTTCAGGATGTGGATGCGGACTTTGCCCATGATGCGTTCTATCATCCGGCAGGTGGTGAGGTAATCGGGTTTGTCTATGTAGCCCGTAATGTTGGGATATTGTGCCAGCAACTCTTGGTTGGGATAATTCACTCCGCTGAATACGACGGGAACCTGCCTGACATACGGGTTTCCGCAAGCCATGACAGAGTAGGTTGCCTGATCATCGAGCACGGCAATCAAATCCCCTCCCCATGAGCGGATGGAATCTGCAAACTCGGAAATCCGTCGCTCTTCTTCTACGGATTCGTATTTCTCGCAATCCAGATAAAAGGTGCGCAGCTGGAAGTCTATTTGCTGGTCTTTCAGTCCTTTGACAAACAGTTTGTTTACAATGCCTGCACCGCTGTACCCTTCCTGGTAGGAATGGATAAGGGCTATTTTATATTTTTGTGCATAAAGCGGACTCCCTATAAGAAGGGCTGTCATAAAAATGAAAAAGGCCTTATGCTTCATGTCAAACGTGATTATTAAGTGAACCGGGGGACAAAGATAGGAATGTTTCTTTAATTCCGGCTATGATTTACAGGAAATTATTGGAAGAGAGAGGGAAATAACCATCCCGGTTGGTGGAAAACAGCAATTCCGGCTTCTTGAAAAACATGCTTCTTGCTTTTCAAGGAACCGGAATTGCCTGTGATAAAAAGGAATGGGCCAACCCGTCAGCGGGGGTTATTTGTGTTGCTCCGGAGACGGGGTACTTTGAGAGGCCGGTCCGGCGGCAGCGTTTGTAGAGGCGCTTGAAGCGGAACTTTTAGCCGCGCCGGAAACCGGAGCCGCTGTCTGTGCCGTTGTGGCCTGTTCTTCCCAGTGGAACGGTTCGAACTGTGTATCCTTGTCTACCCATGACGGTTTGCGCGATGCGTAGATTATGAACGGAGCTGCGACTACCACGATGCAGCCGATAATCAAAACGGCAAACCATACGGTGTTGCTGCCTACCGCAATCTGGCTGGGCGGGAATGAAGCTGAGCACGAATGCCAGTAGTGAACCACAGAAACCCAGACCGCCGATGAGCCACATCAGTCCGTTGCCTTTGCTGCCGATGCGGAACGGGCGCGGGGCCTTTTTCATATTGTAACGCAGATAGATGGCGCCGCTGAACATCAGCAGATACATGATAAGGTAAAGCAATACGGTGAGCTGTGACAGGATTTGGTAGAAACTCTGTACGGAAGGCATCACAACGAACAGCAGGCTGAGCAAGGTTACGGCAAGGCCTTGGATCAGCAGAATGTTTTTCTGTACGCCGTTGGCGTTGGTCTTCTGGAAGAAGGGAGGCAGATAACCTGCTTTGCCCACTGCGAAGATACCTTTGGACGGACCTGCCACCCAGGTCAACACGCCTGCCAGCACACCGAATGCCAAAGCCACGGCGATGATAGGCGACAACCACGAAGCATGGACATACTTGAAGTAATTATCAAAGCCTACCAGCAGACTCTGAGTCAGGTTGATGTCCTTTTCGGGAATGATGATCCCCAGTGCGAAGGTGCCGAGCACGAAGATGATCACGGTGATAGCCGCACCGATGAATACGGCTTTCGGATAGTTCTTGGCAGGATTTTCCATGTCTTTTACATGGATACCGCCCATTTCCATACCGGCATAGAACAGGAAGATGCTGGAAGCCAGTACCAGGTTGTCGAAGTTGCTGAAGTCGGGGAAGAAGTTGCCGTCAAAGTTCATCTGGCTCTGTCCGCCGGAAGCAAGGTAAATCACCGCCAGCACCATCAGCAGGCCGGCAGGAATGATCGTACCTACCATACCGCCTACTTTGGCCACTTTGCCTACCCAGCCCATGCCTTTCAGCGAAATGAAGGTGGCCAGCCAGTAGATAATCAAGACCACCGCCAGTGAGTAATAGCGGTTGGATGCCAAGGCCATATCATGGGTGTCACTCATGCCGATAAATGCCAGTGCCACGGCTCCGAAAGTCAGGACGGTGGGATACCAGATGGTGCTTTCCACCCATTGCAGGAAGATGGCTAGGAAGCCGAATTTCTTTCCGTAGGCTTCACCCACCCATCGGAACACACCGCCTTGCTTGTCCTGGAACATGGCCGCCAGTTCCGCCGCTACCAACGAGGTAGGTATCAGGAAGACGATGGCCGCGAATAAATAATAAAATGCCGAACTCAGTCCGTATTCGGCTTCAGCAGGCAGTCCGCGCAGGGATACTACCGCAGTCACGTTCATAATAGCGAGGGTAAATACCCCTAGCTTGACTGATTTACTAATGTTTGCCATAAAGTTTAGGTTTTAAAAAATGTATGTTTTTTGTTTACGGAGTTTATAACAACTCCCTGGAAATGATGTTTATCCGTTTAGGTTTATTAACCCGGAAGGTATCCGGAATGAAACAATCGCACCCGGAAGGGTGTTTCTAGAAAAAACAATATAATCAGTATCGTTTATGAAAACAGCTTTCTCCTCATTCATCTATTCCCGCAGGGGGATTTACGGGATCTTGCATATACTCATCCTGTTGATGTCCCTTTTTCTGGTTATCAGTATCTCGATAGATACTTTTCATAACATCCCTTTCCTGAATCAAGGTTCTTATCTGAAGATTCAGTTCTGGATATGTATGTTTTTCCTGTTCGATTTCCTGCTGGAGTTTTTCCTCTCGAAAGAAAAAGGAAGATACTTCACCAGCCATTTTATTTTCCTGCTGGTATCTATACCTTATTTAAATATCATTGATTTCTATCACATCACTTTCTCGCCCGAAATCAGTTATTTCCTGCGCTTTATCCCTTTGCTGAGGGGAGGGTATGCGCTGGCCATCGTGGTGGGCTGGCTGTCGGGCAGCAAGGCGTCCGGGCTGTTTACCTCGTACATCACCATGCTGATGGCCACCGTGTATTTTGCCAGTCTTATCTTCTTTGTGCTGGAACATAAGGTGAACCCTATGGTGACGGACTACTGGAGTGCGCTGTGGTGGGCATTTATGGATGTCACTACCGTAGGAGCAATATTTATGCCGTCACTCCTACGGGGAAAATACTGTCGGTGGTGCTGGCCGCCCTGGGAATGATGATGTTCCCCATCTTCACGGTATACGTCACCAGTCTGGTGCAGCAGGCCAACAAGCGGAAGGAGGAATATTATCAATCGCAACAATCGGAGCCGGCGGATACTAAATAATAGCTTGAACTTCGTCAAAAATAAGAAAAAAGTCTTATCTTCGTAGCCAATAACAAATTGCTAACCTAAATAAACAACAAGATGAAATTATTGGCTTTGTGTGCGGCGGGGATAGGCAGCAGGATTTTGAGGCACGGCGTGATACGCTGGCCCAAGGTGACCTCTTCCAGGTATTCGAACAACCCATGAGCGATGAGCAGAAGGAGGCGATGACTTTCCTTTACGCCTATATGCCTTTGGCGGATATAGCGGATCATCCCGGTGAATTCTATCTGGAAAACGTGGATTACGCTTTCAAGGCGCGTGAGGAGATGCCGTGGGGAAAAGTGGTTCCCGAACGCGAGTTCCGCCACTTTGTATTGCCCATCCGCGTAAACAACGAGAATCTGGACGACAGCCGTAAGGTATTCTACGAGGAACTGAAGGACAGAGTGAAAAACCTTTCTTTATATGATGCCGTGCTGGAAGTGAACCACTGGTGTCATGAGAAGGTGATTTATACTCCCTCTGATGCCCGTACCAGTAGTCCGCTGGCTTCCGTAAAGACAGCCTACGGACGTTGCGGCGAGGAATCTACGTTCACGGTAGCCGCCTTGCGTTCGGTAGGCATCCCTGCCCGCCAGGTATATACGCCGCGTTGGGCACATACCGATGATAATCATGCCTGGGTGGAAGCCTGGGTGGATGGCAAATGGTACTTCCTGGGTGCTTGCGAACCCGAACCGGTACTGAATCTGGGCTGGTTCAACGCTCCCGCTTCACGGGGTATGCTGATGCACACCAAGGTGTTCGGACGTTATAACGGACCGGAAGAAGTGATGTACCGCACTCCCCGGTATACGGAAATCAATGTGATTGACAACTATGCCCCTACGGCAAAAGCCGATGTGGCCATCGTGGATGCGGATGGCAAACCGGTGGCTGATGCCAAAGTGGAATTCAAGGTGTATAACTATGCCGAATTTTATACCGTAGCTTCCAAACAGACGGATGCGGACGGCAAGACGTTCCTGACAGCCGGAAAAGGGGATATGCTGGTATGGGCTTCCAAAGATGGAAAATTCGGTTACTCCAAACTGTCTTTCGGAAAAGACAATGCCTTGACCGTGAAACTGGACAAGACGGCCGGCGAGGCTTATACACTGGATATGGATATCATTCCTCCGGTGGAAGGCGCCAATATGCCCGAAGTGACTCCCGAACAACGTGCGGAGAACAATCGCCGCATGGCCTTGGAGGACTCTATCCGCAATGCCTACGTGGCTACGTTCATGACGGATGAATCGGCCCGTCATTTCGCTAAAGAGTATCAGTTGGACGAGGATGTTGTTGCCAAATTGCTGGTGGCATCACGTGGTAACCACGAAACCATCCGTGACTTTATGGCCCGTCTCCGTTCGGACAAGTCAAAGAAGGGCGGCATTGACCTGCTTCAGCAGATTTCCGCCAAAGACCTTCGCGATGTAAGTTCCGAAGTGTTGATAGACCACATGATGAATTCACATCTGTGCGCCAATGCCGATTATTTCCGCAGATTTGTGCGTAATCCGCGTGTGAGCAACGAAATGATTACTCCGTACAAAGGATTCTTTGAGAAAGCAGTGCCCGAACAGGAGCGTGAGGCTTACCTTGCCGATCCGATGAAGCTGGTTGCATGGGTTGCCGAAAATATCCGTGTGGACAAGGATTGCAATCTGGGCGGTTCTCCGATTACTCCGGAAGGGGTGTGGAAGGCCCGTACAGCCGATGCGCACAGCCGTGATATCTTCTTTGTTTCCATGGCACGCAGCATGGGTATTCCTGCACGTATAGACGAAGTGACCGGAAAAGTGCAGTTGATGGGTGATGAAGGTGCTGTTGATGTGAACTTTGAGGCGATGGAACAGGCCAGTGCGCCTACCGGCAAGTTTATTGCCAGATATACGCCGATCAAGTCTTTGGCCGACCCGAAGTATTATTCTCATTTCTCTATTTCCAGACTGACTCCTGCCGGAACCTTGAAATTGCTGAATTATGATGAAGGCGATATTGATATGGGTGGCGGTGCTACTTGGGCTAATCTGTTGAAGAACGGAACGGCACTGGATGCCGGCAATTATGTGATGGTGACCGGTACTCGTCTGGCCAACGGCGGCGTATTGTCCCAGCTGACTTTCTTTACCATCAAGCCGGGGGAAACGACTACGGTGGACTTGGTGATGCGTGAAAGTAAGGATGATATTCAGGTGATCGGTAACTTCAACTCGGAATCTACTTATAAACCGATAGATAGCGATGAACTGAAGTCTATTCTTGCCACTACAGGACGTGGTTACTACATTGTAGCCGTACTGGGTGCCGGACAAGAACCTACGAACCATGCCTTGCGTGATATTGCGGCATTGGGTAAGGAGTTTGATGAATGGGGCAGAGGAATCGTGCTGTTGTTCCCCAACGAGGAGCAGTACAAGAAGTTCCGCCCGCAGGAATTCCCCGGATTACCGGCTACCATTACTTACGGTATTGATGTGGACGGTTCCATCCAGAAGCAGATTGCAGAAGGCATGAAGTTGTCTAACAAGACTATCCTGCCTATGTTTATCATTGGGGATACCTTTAACCGGGTGGTATTCGTGTCACAAGGATATACCATCGGACTGGGTGAGCAGCTGATGAAGGTGATACATAAGCTGTAGGATTCAGTATAAACAAAAAGTAACGCGGATATTCAAGTTTGCAAACTGAATATCCGCGTTAAATATATTGATAGCGTTTATGCTTATCTGTTTACTTGTCATCATCCAAGTCATCGTCCTCATCGTCCCAGTCATCCTCTTTCTTTGATTTCTTGGGGTTGAGGCTTTTGTTTTTCTTTTCCAGTGCTTTGTCGTTTTCGTCTTTCATTGCCAGTTCGGACAAGGCGGCTTTTACTTTGTCGGGATCGGTAACGTCTTTCAGATACTCTTCTATCTTTACAGTACCTCCCATGGATACTTTTGAGTTACGATAAATCATGCCGCTGTCTACGCTGCTACGTCCGGAGAAATGAAATTCCGAAGTTCCGGTTTCTTCGGCAATCTTACGGATATTACCGGCATTCACACCGCATCCCGGCATGATGATGATCCGTCCGTCGGCCTGTTCCACCAATTCTTTCAGAAGAGGGATTCCCTTTTCGGCGGTAGCTTCCTGTCCGGAAGTAAGAACCCGGTCTATACCCAGTCCGATAATCTGTTCCAAGGCCTCTTTGGGATTGCTGCACATATCAAAAGCACGGTGGAAGGTGACACTCATCTCGCCTACCGCATTCATCAGTTTCTGCATCAGAGGCACATCGACATAGCCTTCTGCGGTAAGACAGCCGAATACCACACCGTCCGCACCCAGCTGGCGTGCCACTTTAATATCATGCAGCATGATTTCTTGTTCAATAGGAGAATATAGGAAATCTCCGCCACGGGGACGGATAATGACATGCAGTTTTGTTTGGTTCAATAATTGGCGTGCCATACGGATTTCGCCAAAAGACGGGGTTGTTCCGCCTTCCGGAATACCTGCACATAGTTCTACACGATAAGCACCGGCTTGTTGTGCCTTCACAGCACTTTCCACGGAGTTGGCGCAAATCTCGATTTTTGATTTGTTACTCATAAAGTTATTTAATAGTTAATTCAATTCCATAATCAACGTCATCGGGCGCTTTGGGCTGTTCCAGCATTTCTCTTTCAAATATTCCGCCAAGGGAACTCCAATGGTTTCTCTGCGTGAGTCCGTCATTGGTCCGGTTCTTTACGGATGACTTTGTTCTTCATAATATGATGAATTTGTCAGTGCAAAGATAGGCATAATGTAAGAGTGTGAGGAAATTTTAGCGGGAAAAATTTTTAATTAAAAAGCCGGTACTCCTCTCGGAGTGAGAGAAATACCGGTTTTCCTATGGGAACGAAATGGATTATTGCACGTGGATGCGATGGCCATTGAATACGTTCATGCCCAGTTTGTTCATAATATGCTTGATGGCAAGCTGTGCTTTCACGGAGTTGCCGGCGTCATCCAGAGGAGGCGCGAAGGCTGCAATGCCCATGACACCCGGCATTACGCCCATGACACCGCCTCCTACGCCTGTCTTGGCAGGAATTCCCGAAGTGTAAAGCCAGTCGCCTGTGTGCTGATAGAAACCTACGGTAGCTATCATGGAGGTGATTTTCGGGGAGAGGGCTTTGTCGAACACTTGCTTGTTGGTGTTCGGGTTCAATCCTTCGTTGGCGATGGTGGCTCCACAGATGGACAACTGTTCTGCAGTGATGCCCATGGAACACTGGCGGGTGTAGAGGTCGAGCGACATATCGGGGTCATCGTAGATACGGTTATAATTTTTCAATAGCCAGGCGATGGAACGGTTGTTGAAATTTGTCGCCGACTCTGACCGGTACAGTTCGTCGATCAGTTGCGGGGTACTTCCGCATAGTTCGGTCATATTGTCTACGATGGCTTTCCACTTGGCATCGCTGTTTCCTACGGGTTGCACCATACTGTTGGCCGAGATGGCGCCGGCGTTTACCAATGGGGTGGACGGATGGTCGTTTTCCAACAAGATGGCCATGATGGAGTTGAACGGCAGTCCGGTAGCATCGGCGCCAATCATTTCGAGCACCTTGGGAGCACCGTATTGGCGGAGTACCAGGATGGCGGTCAGCACCTTGGAAACGGACTCGATACCGAAACGGTACTGAGAGTCACCCAGTTGGATGATTTCTCCGTTCATCAGACAGATACTGATCCCGAACAGTTTGGGATCAATATTTGCCAGATAAGGGATATAGTCGGCGTTCTTACCGTCTGTATTGTCCTTGTACAGATTGTAAGCCTCCTGGGCAACATCCTTTATTTGCTGGATAGTTATAGTTCTTTCCATAAATTAATTTGATTGAAGTAACCATCTACCTTAACGGCGGATGGTTGCATTATTGTTATCTATGCTTATTTTTTAGCGGCGTTGCTATGGGCATTGTGAGTGAACACAGTACCTTTTACAGCGATATTCTTGTCTTGGGCGATGCGGGTAGGAGTGGGATATTCCAGTTTCTCGAACTCGCAGATGGCATTCTTGATGTCGTTCAACAACATATCCGCCATGTCACGGCTGAATCCCTGACGTACCACAACACGCATAACTACGTAATTCTGGATATTTTCCGGCAAGGTGTAGGCAGGAACCATCCAGCCGCTTTGCTGCAATTTAGCCTGCAAATCGTACAGAGTCCATTTGGCATTCTTTGCATATTCGGGTTTCATGTACCAGATGAACAAAGGATTTACTACGTCATCGCTGTAATTTACGAACGGAGCCATCTTGGCTATTTCGCTGTGGATGTACTTGGTGATTTCCATGGAATTGTATTGGATGGCTTTGTATCCTTGGAATCCCAGACGGATAAATTGGTAGTACTGTCCCAGAATCTGTGCGGCGGGACGGCTGAAGTTCAAACCAACCTGTGTGATGTTCGCACCCAGATAATTGACACTGAACGACATGGCATCCGGAAGGTATTTCTTGTCTTTCCATACTACCCATCCCAGTCCCGGATAAACCAGTCCGAACTTGTGGCCGGAAGTGCTGATGGAGAGAACCCATTTCAAGCGGAAGTCCCATTTTGTGTCGGGATTGAGGAACGGCAGGATGAAACCGCCGGTTGCAGCATCTACATGGATAGGAATATCATAGCCGGTTTTGGCGTTGTAGGCATCCAGTGCTTTGTCCAACGCTTCCACGTTATCGTTCAAACCTGTCCATGTCACACCTTGGATAGGAACGATGCAGATGGTGTTCTCGTCACACATCTTCAGTGCTTCTTCGGGGTCCAGAGTGGTTTTGTCCAAGGTGAGAGGTACTTGGCGCATTTCAATTTGCCAAAGTTGGGCGAACTTTTCCCAAACAACCTGAAAACCGCTTGAAATGACAAAGTTAGGCTTGTCAGTCGGTTTCCCCTGAGCTTTACGTCTGTCTTTCCAGCGTAACCAGGCGGCTACTCCTCCCAGCATACAAGCCTCGCTGGAGCCGATAGCCAGTGCTCCGGTTTTCCATTTTGCCTGTTCGGGCGAATTCCACAAATTAGCCATGATATTGATACATTTGGCATTCATCACTGCGATACGAGGATATTCTGTTTCATCAATGTAGTTGATGCTGATGGCTTCGTTCATCAGTTTGGTGGCATAGTCGTCCATGTAGGTGGTAACGAAAGTGGCCAGGTTAAGGCGTGGCTGGGTTTGGGCGAATGTTTCGTCTTTTACCATTTGATAAGCAATCTGTGGGGTGGTAGGTTCCATAGGGATGGTATCTACCGGGGCAGGCTGTAGCATTTCGTTTGAACCAAACACGGCTGTCTTTGCGTCACCGTCTCTCAAATCACAATTACATTCTTTCATTTTACTTAAAGTTTAGATTAGTAATACAATGGAAAACATGGGAGTTTCCCGCGTTTTTCTCCCTCAACAGGAGGTTTGGAGAAAAGTTTCTTGATTTTATGTTTTTTAATTTATGGGGGATAATGTGTCATGCGGAACATAGCGCATCCAATTGGCATAGTAGCATATGGGCACATGATTGCATTGACCAATTATAAACCGGCTTTGAACCAATTCTTTTACACTTTGTTTCTATCACAATCTAAACCGATTTCATTATGAAAGTACAAACAGGGCAGGGGACCATTCCCCTCATTACGTTAGTAGGTATATTTTCCATCTCGGCACTCAATGCATTGCCGGGACTGGCGGTGTCGCCCATTTTGGGAGATTTGAATAAAATATTTCCCTCTGCTACAGATCTGGAGATCCAGATGTTGTCTTCGTTGCCGTCACTTCTTATCATACCCTTTATCTTGTTATCAGGTAAATTGACAGAGAAAGTGAACAACCTTTTGTTGTTGCAGATAGGGCTGGCTCTTTTCGGGGCGAGTGGTATTCTTTATCTGCTTTCTGATAAAATGTGGCAGTTGATAGCCGTCAGCGCCATGTTGGGGATGGGGTCGGGATTGATTGTTCCGCTTTCTACCGGATTGATATCCCGTTATTTTGTGGGAAGTTACCGTACAAAGCAATTTGGTTACAGTTCTGCCATCACCAATATCACGCTGGTGCTTGCCACTACACTGACAGGATATCTGGCAGAAGTGAACTGGCATTTGCCGTTTTTGGTCTATCTGTTTCCTTTTGTGTCCGTTTTCCTTACTCGTTATCTGAAAAAAGATCTCTCCAATTATCATTCCTCTGATGATATTCCAGCCGATACTGCCAGGGAAATGGGTAAGCGGGGAATTAATGTCAAGGCTTTGGTCAAGCTGATGGCTTTTTACGGATTGGCTACTTATCTGGTGATTATTATTAGTTTCAATCTGCCTTTCCTGATGGAAGAATATGGACTGTCCAGTGGTAGGGCAGGCATCTTGATATCTTTGTTTTTTCTCGCTATTATGGCACCGGGTTTTGTCCTGAATAAGATAGTGCAGGTCTTGGGCCGTCGTATCTATATGGTTTGTTTGTTGATGATAGCCTGTGGAATGGGGATTATTCTGCTTAGTCGTTCCGAAATACTGATTGCTTTGGGATGTATTCTGAACGGGCTTTCATACGGTATTATCCAACCGTTGATTTATGATAAGACTTCTGATGTGGCGGTTCCTCACAAAGTGACGTTGGCACTTGCTTTTGTCATGGCGATGAATTATGTGGCCATACTGCTTTGTCCGTTTATTGTGGATGCTTTTCAGAATCTGTTCCATTCTCATTCGCAAACCTTTGCCTTCTGGCTTAATCTGATGGTAGCCTTGATGGGGATGTTTATTGTGATGAAGCAGGAAAAACTGAGTTTATAAGAAAAATACCCACGTAATAACATAACAGCATGAAGTATGAATAGACAAGTTGAAGCAAACCTTAGCATGGTTGTCTCCAAAGCGTTGGGAGGCCTTAATATGAACGCACTGAAGTATCTTTTACCTTTGTGGATAGCTCCTGTGACAGGGGTTACTTTCCGATTGGTATTTGGGGCCGCCGCTTTTTGGCTTATTGATATATTTTGCAAGCCCGAAAACTCCACTATCCGTCAGAAATGGCAGCTCTTTATTTTAGGGGCTTTAGGTATTTATGGATATATGTTTTTTTATTTGTTGGGTATCAGTAAGACTACTCCGGTTTCCAGTTCTATTTTTGTCAGTTTGGAGCCTATATGGGTATTCATTATCTCTGTATTGTTTTATAAGGAAAAAGTAACCTGGATGAAAGTGCTTGGCATTGGAATGGGATTGGGAGGAGCTGTTCTATGCATATCCACACAACCTAGTGACGATCTTGCCTCCAATGCTCCGTTAGGTAATTTGATGTGTTTGGCCAGTTCATTGGTTTATGCCGTCTATCTTGTTTTCAGTAACCGTCTGTTAAAAGGAGTGGGAGATATGACGATGTTAAAATATACTTTTTTAGGGGCGGCTGTTATGGCTGTTGTTGTCAATACGATTTATGGTTTTGATGCTCCTATACTGAAAATGTCACTTTTCTCTACGCCTATGTTGGTCTTGCTTTTTGTTTTGGTATTTCCTACCACCATTAGTTATTTATTACTTCCTCTCGGGCTGAAATATCTGAAAACGACATTAGTAGCCATTTACGGGTATTTAATATTGATTGTTGCTACGGTGACTTCTTTTGTTTTGGGGCAGGATCGCTTCTCATGGACGCAGTTGGCGGCGATTGTTCTTATTTGTGCCAGTGTTTATCTGGTGGAAGTAGCCGAGAGCAATAAACAGATTACGTCGAAATTAAAATAAGACAGCAGATAAGGAGTGTCAAAATGAAAACGATAGTGCTGCCGGGGCTTTTACATATTTCCTTGAGTGTGAACTCTGTCGACAAGTGAAAAGGAGAACAAAGAGAAAAGAATACAATTTTACGTTGTATGTGAGTGTAAGGAATCAATTTTATTTGTAGCTTTGCACCCAATTTAAAAACAAGAGTGTTATACCTATGCTACAATTAGATGCAATATACAAAGCGGCTCATGTCCTGAAAGAAGTTGTCCGTCGCACTGATTTGATTTATGCTCCTCAGATAAATCCTGAGAGTACAGTTTATCTGAAGCCCGAAAACCTGCAACTCACAGGATCGTTTAAAGTGCGTGGTGCTTATTACAAGATTTCCCAATTGTCCGATGAAGAAAAGGCGAGAGGCGTGATAGCCTGTTCTGCCGGTAATCATGCGCAAGGGGTGGCATTGGCTGCCACTAAGTGCGGTATCAAGTCGTTGATTTGTCTTCCGGAAGGAGCGCCTATATCTAAAGTTGAGGCTACGAAGCATTATGGGGCGGAAGTTTGTTTGGTTCCGGGAGTCTATGATGATGCTTATCAGAAAGCCCTGCAATTGCGTGATGAAAAGGGATATACTTTTGTTCATCCCTTTGATGACGAGAACGTGATAGCCGGACAAGGTACTATCGGTTTGGAATTATTGGAGGAAATGCCGGATGTGGAGGTAGTCATTGTTCCCATTGGTGGGGGAGGACTGATTTCGGGAGTGGCTTATGCGTTGAAGGCTTTGAAACCATCTGTCAAGGTATATGGCGTACAGGCGTTGGGTGCGGCCAGTATGGCAAATTCTATTCTTCATTCGCGTATTGAGCGTCTTCACTCTGTTTCCACTTTTGCCGATGGAATCGCGGTGAAAGAGCCGGGAACAAATACTTTTGACTTGGTAAATCAGTATGTGGACGGAGTTGTAACTGTGACTGAGGACGAGATTGCCGCAGCTATTCTGGCATTGATAGAACGCCAGCGGATTGTTGCAGAGGGGGCGGGAGCTGTGTCTGTTGCCGCAGCCATGTTCAATAAAGTACCGGTAAAGGGTAAGAAAACTGTCTGCCTGGTGTCCGGAGGCAATATTGATGTGACGATATTGAGCCGTGTCATCAGTCGCGGTATGGCGAAGTCGGGACGTACCTATGCAGTAACTTTGGACTTGATAGACAAGCCGGGGCAGCTGTTGGGGGTCAGCAAAATTGTCGCAGAGCAGGGAGGAAATGTAATTTCTGTACATCATGAGCGAAATAGTGAGAGTGCAGATGTCACCGGATGTGCCCTTCGTGTCGTTATGGAAACCAGAAACGAGGAACATATAGCATCCATTCGTCAAAAACTGTTGGATGCAGGCTATGTGATAATGAAATAAATTATATACCTTACAAGTAGAAAGGAGGAAAATTAAATATTTCTTCCTTTTCTTGCTTCTAATTTTAATTTCTCCACACAAAAAATCGATTTTTATAGTGAAAATATCATTTTATACTTCTTAGAATCCAATTAAAGTCGTACATTTGTCGCAGTTTTGTAATGTAGAGTTTGCAAAAATGACCGATATAATCAAACATCGTGGTATTGTGGAAAACATTGAAGGTTCTCACGTGCGGGTGAGAATCGTACAAACTTCTGCCTGTTCGGCTTGTAGTGTGAAAGGGCATTGCAATGCATCTGAAAGTAAAGAGAAACTGATTGATGTTTTTGACATGAAGGCATCTTCTTACCGCATAGGTGAGGAGGTGATGATTTATGGTACTACTTCCATGGGGATGCAAGCCGTATTGCTGGCTTTTGGTATCCCTTTCTTGGTATTGCTGATTACTTTATTTATTTCCATGCGTCTTACGGGGGGGGGGTGAGTTAAGGTCGGCGCTTGTTGCTTTGTCAGCCTTGCTTCCGTATTACCTTATTATATATGTATGCAGGAATAAGTTGAGCAAGAAGTTTTCATTTACGCTTGAACCAATAAAAAATAATTAATAAATAACTAACTAAAATTTATGGATTTAATTCTGGTTGCAGTAATTTCGTTGGGAGCGATTGGCTTGATTGCCGCGGTAATCTTGTATGCCGCTTCTAAGAAGTTTGCTGTGTATGAAGATCCGCGGATTGCCAAGGTGAGCGAAGTGCTTCCTCAGGCGAATTGCGGTGGATGTGGTTATCCCGGTTGCTCTGGTTTTGCCGGTGCCTGCGTGAAGGCTGCCGATGCCGGTTCACTGGAGGGTAAGTTATGTCCGGTTGGTGGTGCTCCGGTAATGGAGAAAGTAGCTGCCATTTTGGGATTGGAAGCCGTTGCTGCTGAACCGAAAGTTGCGGTGGTAAGATGTAACGGTAGTTGTGAAAATCGCCCTCGTACTGCTCTGTACGACGGAGCTAAATCGTGTGCCATCGCTCATGCCACTTCAGGTGGTGAGACGGGTTGTACATTCGGTTGTCTGGGTTGTGGTGATTGTGTGGAAGCGTGTCAGTTTGATGCTATTCACATGAATCCTGAAACCGGTCTTCCGGAAGTGGACGAAGAAAAATGTACAGCTTGTGGGGCTTGCAGCAAAGCTTGTCCGCGTAAGATCATTGAAATTCGTCCGAAAGGAAAGAACAACCGCCGCGTAGTGGTGATGTGTGTGAACAAGGATAAGGGAGCTGTTGCCAACAAAGCTTGTAAGGCTAGTTGTATTGGTTGTGGAAAGTGTGTGAAAGTGTGTCCGTTCGAAGCCATTACGTTGGAAAATAATTTGGCATACATTGATCCGGCTAAGTGTAAGTCTTGCCGTAAATGCGAATCGGAATGTCCGAAAGGGGCTATCCAAGCTATCAATTTCCCGCCACGTAAACCGAAAGTAGAAGTGCCGGCTGGTGAGGCTGCTGCAAAACCTGCTGTAAAAGTAGAGGCTTCAAAGGTGGAAACTCCGAAAGCGGAAGCGGTGAAAGCTGAGGCTCCGAAAACGGAAGCATAATCAAAATTCAAAGTAAGTAAAAATTAAAAAGATATAACAGTGAAGACATTTAGAATTGGTGGAGTACATCCAGCAGAAAATAAATTGTCAGCAGGCAAAGCCATTGAAACACTTGCACTTCCTAAGCAAGCGGTATTTCCTTTGTCACAGCATATCGGTGCTCCTGCTACTGCTATCGTAAAAGGTGATGTAGTGAAGGTCGGAACCAAGATTGCTGAAGCAGGTGGCTTTGTTTCAGCAGCTATCTTCTCGTCTGTATCCGGTAAAGTGAACAAGGTAGACGCCGTAATCGATGCTAGCGGTTACCGCAAGCCGGCTATCTTTATCGATGTGGATGGTGACGAATGGGAAGAATCAATAGACCGCAGTTCGACATTGGTGAAAGAGTGTGCTCTCACACCCGAAGAAATCGTTGCTAAAGTGAAAAATGCAGGTGTAGTAGGTATGGGCGGTGCTTGTTTCCCTACTCATGTGAAACTTTCTCCTCCTCCGGGCTGCAAGGCGGAATGTGTAATTATCAATGCTGTAGAATGTGAGCCTTACCTCACTGCCGATCATCGTTTGATGCTGGAAAAGGCAGACGAAGTACTGGTGGGTGTAAGCATCCTGATGAAAGCTGCAAAAGTGACCAAGGGATATATCGGTATTGAAAATAATAAACCGGATGCTATTAAGTTGATGACTGAAAAGGCTGCTCAGTATCCCGGTATAGAGGTAGTTCCTTTGCAGGTGAAATATCCGCAAGGTGGTGAGAAACAGTTGATAGATGCTGTGATCGGTCGCCAGGTTCCTGCTCCTCCCGCTATTCCTATCAATGTGGGTGCGGTAGTTCAGAATGTAGGTACTGCATTTGCCGTTTATGAAGCCGTTCAGAAAAACAAACCTTTGTTTGAACGTATCGTGACTGTTACGGGTAAGTCTGTCAAGAATCCCTCCAACTTCCTCACCCGTATGGGTACCCCGATGAGCCAGCTGATTGATGCGGCTGGCGGTTTGCCCGAAGATACGGGAAAAGTGATAGGTGGCGGTCCGATGATGGGTAAAGCACTGGTTAATACGGAAGTTCCCATTTGTAAAGGTAGTTCGGGTGTGCTGATTATGAATGATAAGGAAGCTGCCCGTGCGGAAGCTCAGCCCTGTATCCGCTGTGCCAAGTGCGTCAGTGTGTGTCCTATGGGATTGGAGCCTTTCTTGTTGGCGACACTTTCAGCTCATAAGGACTGGGAGAGAGTAGAAAAAGAAGATGTAATGTCGTGCATCGAGTGCGGTTCGTGTCAGTTTACATGTCCGTCTCATCGTTATTTGCTGGACTATATCCGTTTGGGTAAGGGCACAGTAGGCGGTATCATCCGTGCACGTAATGCTAAAAAATAATTCGACAAAATAGTATGGCTAATAAATTAATAGTATCATTATCGCCTCACGTTCATAGCGGTGACAGCATACAGAAGAATATGTATGGTGTACTCATTGCGTTGATACCTGCGTTGCTGGTGTCATTTTATATGTTCGGACTGGGCGCCGTGGTGGTGACCTTGACCTCGGTTGCCGCCTGTGTATTCTTCGAATGGGCGATTACCAAGTTTATTTTGAAGAGAGAACGCTCTACCATCTGTGATGGTTCGGCTATTATAACCGGTGTGTTGCTGGCATTCAATCTGCCTTCCAACTTGCCGCTTTGGATTATTATCATCGGTGCGTTGGTGGCAATCGGTGTGGGCAAGATGACTTTCGGCGGATTGGGTTGTAATCCTTTCAATCCCGCGCTGGTAGGTCGTATCTTCCTGCTGATTTCTTTTCCTGTGCAGATGACTTCATGGCCGTTGGTTCAACAATGGGGAAGTTATACCGATGCTGAAACCGGTGCTACTCCGCTGGCATTGATGAAAATGGCTGTAAAGGGTGATGCAAATGCTTTAGGTCAGTTGCCCGATACATTAAGTCTGTTTCTGGGTAATAACCCGGGTTCACTAGGTGAGGTGAGTGCATTGGCTTTATTGCTTGGTCTGGGATATATGCTATGGAAAAAGATTATTTCCTGGCATATTCCTGTATCTATTCTAGTGACAGTATTTGTATTTGCCGGGCTGATGCATTTGGTTGATCCGGTTGCTTACGCATCTCCGTTGGCTCACTTGTTTACAGGTGGTTTGATGTTGGGAGCTATTTTCATGGCAACCGACTATGTTACTTCGCCTATGACTCATAAAGGTATGATTATTTACGGTGTGGCTATCGGTTTCCTGACCGTGGTTATCCGTTTGTTCGGTGCATATCCCGAAGGTATGTCTTTCGCTATATTCATTATGAACGCATTCACTCCGTTAATCAATACTTATTGTAAACCTAAAAGATTCGGGGAGGTCGTGAAGAAATGAAAAAACTAGAATCATCTTTGAAAAACATGGTTATCGTGCTGACAGGCGTAACCGTGGTAGCCGGAGCATTGCTGGGTTATGTGAATGAGTTGACAAAGGAACCCATTGCACAGGCTAATGCCAAGGCTTTGAGTGATGCCATTGCTATCGTAGTTCCGGGATTTGACAATAATCCTGCCGAAGCTCCTGAAACCATAGAATTGGAAGGCGTTACTTATAAGATATATAAAGCAACCAAAGGAGGAGAATTTATTGGTGCAGCCGTAGAGTCTTCTGCAAATGGTTTTGGTGGTGCGTTGAATGTATTGGTAGGTTTCGATAAAGAGGGTAATATTATAGACTATTCTTTGTTGAGTCATGCAGAAACTCCGGGACTGGGATCAAAGGCAGCCGATTGGTTTAAGAAAGGCGGCAAAGGCGATATTACTGGTATGAATCCGGGACAGAAAGCATTGGTTGTAAATAAAGATGGCGGTCAGATAGATGCAATCACTGCTTCTACTATCACGACACGTGCTTTTCTGAAAGCTGTGAATAATGCTTATGCGGCATATAGTGGCCAAAATGTGGATGGTTCCAGCGGTGCGACACAGCAGGTGTCTGAAACTGCTGCCGATGCCCCCAAAGCAGCTAAGGCACAATGTGAGGGAACTCAGGATTGTTGCGGACAAGCCTGTGACTCTGCTGCCTGCAAAGCTGCTTGTGGTGGTAAATGTGATCCTGCTAACTGCGACAAGGCGGACTGTAAAAAAGCAGAATGCCCAAAGCAAGATTGTAAAAACAAAAAATAAGGAAGGAGCAGACTATGAATAATTTTAAAGTATTGATGAACGGGATTGTCAAAGAGAATCCTACGTTTGTACTCCTTTTGGGTATGTGTCCTACATTGGGAACCACTTCTTCTGCCATCAATGGTATGGGTATGGGACTGGCAACCATGTTTGTGTTGATTTGTTCGAATGTGGTAATTTCATCTATCAAGAATCTGATTCCTGATATGGTGCGTATTCCTGCATTCATTGTGGTTATTGCATCATTTGTAACCTTGTTGCAGATGATTATGCAGGCATATGTGCCGGCGCTGTATGCTACTTTGGGATTGTTTATTCCGTTGATTGTGGTAAACTGTATCTTGCTGGGACGCGCCGAAGCGTTTGCCGCAAAGAACGGTCCTGTTCCTTCATTCTTTGACGGATTGGGTATGGGACTAGGATTTACACTTGCATTGACCATCCTTGGTGGTGTACGTGAGTTCCTTGGTACAGGTAAATTGTTTGATATCGCTATTATGCCGGAGCAATACGGAATGTTGATTTTCGTTCTCGCACCGGGAGCCTTCATTGCATTGGGTTACCTCATTGCGATTGTGAATAAACTGAAGAAAGCATAACCCGTAAAAAGTAAGAAAATGGAATATATATTGATATTTATCACCGCTATATTTGTGAACAACATTGTGTTGTCACAATTCTTGGGTATTTGTCCATTCCTAGGTGTATCCAAGAAAGTTGAGACAGCTACGGGTATGGGAGCAGCTGTTGCATTCGTGCTTACCATCGCTACCATTGTTACCTATCTTATCCAGAAATTCGTGCTCGATGCTTTCGGGTTGGAATATTTGCAGACCATTGCATTTATCCTTGTCATTGCAGCATTGGTACAGATGGTGGAAATTATTTTGAAGAAGGTATCTCCCGCCCTTTATCAGGCATTAGGAGTCTTTCTTCCGTTGATTACTACTAACTGCTGTATTCTGGGTGTGGCTATTTTGGTAATCCAGAAAGACTTTGATTTGTTGACGGGGGTGGTTTATGCCTTCTCTACAGCTCTTGGTTTTGCTTTGGCTATGGTGTTGTTTGCAGGTATCCGTGAACAATTAAGTTTGGTGAATATACCTAAAGGAATGCAGGGAATGGCTATCGCATTGGTTACTGCCGGTCTGCTGGCAATGGCATTCATGGGATTTTCAGGTGTAGACAAAGGCTTGGGTGTTTTGTTTGGAATAGAATAAATTCACTTCATCGTTAAAATAAACCGATTCAGAAGTCCGGAGCACAGCTTCGGACTTTTTTATTAGAAAGAAATCCATTGTTCTTGTCCGTAAATTCAATTTTTATGCTTATTTTTGCATTAGAATTAATAGAGAGATTAAATGGCTATGACCTTGATTGTACTCGCGGCCACTATGGGGAATAAATATGGTGGATTGAAACAGCTGGAGGGAATAGGTCCTAATGGCGAAACAATATTAGATTTTTCCATATATGATGCCGTAAGAGTCGGATTTAATAAGATCGTATTTGTCATAAGCAGACATTTTGAACAAGAATTCAAGAAACTGGTATCAGGCAAATACGAACATGTGGTAGAAGTGGAGTATGTTTATCAGGATGTGGAAACGATTCCTGAAGAAAAGCGTAATCCGAAGCGCAAAGCACTGTACGGTTCGGTAAGAGCTGTTCTGATGGGAGAAGAGTTGATTGACTCTCCATTCGGCGTGATAAATGCCGTGAACTTTTACCAAAGAGAAAGTTTTGAATTGTTATATAATAATCTGGTGATGTTGGGAGAAGCTGACTACCATAGTTTCAATATTTGCTACAGGCTGAGAAATGTATTGGCGGAAAGCGGAGGGGTTACCCGTGGTATTTGTGAAGTGGATGAAAAGGGATATCTGTTGTCCGTTACAGACCGTGTAGGAGTAGAACGGATAAGTGGAAATCCGATGTATCCTAATGAATTACATAAATGGGTGGCTTTGGATGACAACAGCTTGGTTTCAATGAATATGTGGGGATTTACTCCGCAGGTATTCGGTGAGATGAAGAAGGCGTTCGATAAGTTCATAGATGAGAATGGAATGGATATGAAAGCCCATTATTCTATTCCGGCTTTTATGAATGAGCGTATTGCTGACGGAGTCAGGGTGAAAGTGATTGAGACACCTGCCAGATGGATGGGATTGGTATCGCATGATGACAAGATACAAGTCCTGCTTCGTATCAATGATATGATACGAAAAGGGATCTACCCGTCGAAGTTGTTTTGAACCTATTAGAAAACGACAGAATATTAAGTATTATGAAAGAAAGAATTTTAGTAACAGGAGGAACCGGCTACATCGGTTCTCATACGGTAGTAGAGCTGCAAAATAGCGGTTACGACGTAGTGATTGTGGACAATTTGTCCAACTCAAGCGCCGATGTGGTAGATAATATAGAAAAGGTTTCAGGAATCCGTCCTGCATTTGAAAAGTTGGATTGCTTGGATCTTGAGGGAATGGATAAGCTGTTTACTAAATATCCGGGTATAAAAGGTATTATTCATTTTGCGGCTAGCAAGGCTGTGGGTGAATCGGTGCAAAAACCGTTGTTGTATTATCGCAATAACTTAGTTTCATTGATTAACCTGTTGGAGTTAATGCCGAAACATGGAGTAGAAGGTATTATTTTTTCATCATCATGTACGGTGTATGGTCAGCCCGATGTTCTTCCTGTAACGGAAGAGGCTCCGATTAAGAAGGCTGAGTCTCCGTACGGTAATACAAAACAGATCAATGAAGAAATTATTCGTGATACAGTTGCTTCGGGATCGCCTATCAATGCTATTATGTTGCGTTACTTTAATCCTATTGGCGCACATCCCACTGCATTAATAGGTGAATTACCTAATGGGGTTCCACAAAATTTGCTACCTTATGTTACTCAGACAGCGATGGGTATTCGTGAAAAACTGAGTGTGTTCGGGGATGATTATGATACACCGGACGGTTCTTGCATCCGTGACTATATATATGTAGTGGATTTGGCGAAGGCTCACGTTATCGCAATGGATCGCATTTTGAATAACAAGCAGAAGGAGAAGGTGGAAGTCTTTAATATTGGAACGGGTAAAGGTGTTTCTGTATTGGAACTGATCAATACGTTTGAAAAAGCTACCGGTGTGAAACTTAATTATCAGATCGTGGGTCGTCGTGCCGGAGATATTGAGAAGGTATGGGCTAATCCTGATTTTGCTAATAAGGAGTTGGGATGGAAGGCAGAAGCCAATTTGGAGGACACTCTACGTTCGGCTTGGAACTGGCAGCTGAAACTAAGAGAAAGAGGAATTCAATAAGAATTAAGATATTTTTAGAAAGACCGATGAACAAAGGACGCTAGTGTGGCGTTTTATAGATGCAAATAACCTGAAACCCCTCTTGGATATGTGAATACCTGATTGGCGGTAGTTATGTTACTCAAAACATAGAGCAGGCTAAAAAATTGCATAGTAGTTTTGTCGTGTTTTATTTTGTGTTTGTGTTGTGGCTGTTCTCCGACGTGAGTCGGGGGACAGTTTTTTTCTGACTATTTAGTTGTTTTTTAGTTATTTATGGCTATATTTGTCGAAAATAATCACGCACTACTTTATGAAAACAAAATTTTGGATCATCTGCTTATCAGTTTTCTTTGTGTCTTGCTTGCGTAATATGCATGATATATATACGGGGGGAGAGGAAGAAGAGGAGGAAAAAATCAATAAAGGCGATTTTTTTGATTTTACTACTGTCCGTAATAGTCAACTTATCATTGATTATGGCATGAAAGTACAGACTGCTTTTTATCTGTATGATGAATATCCTATGGAATTAGTTGGAAATACTTGGGAATTTAAAGATATAAATCCCATTTATGCCGCTTCGACTGATATGAATGGTAGATTTTTTTCAAAAGTATCTTTGCCGGCTTATTTGAAAAAGGTATGGCTGGTAACTGATAATGTGTTGGTCGTATCACCTGTTGAATTGGAATTTCTATCTGACGGACTAACCTTTAATTATGTTGATTATAAGGCACAACTGTCTGCTAACGGGCATTCTAGAGCGGTAATGGGAGGAGTGAGTTATCCTGACGGATATGATGTATTGGGTAATTAATGAAAATGGGGTTCCTGATTATTTGTTGCCTGAAAAGTTGGATATACCCGGTGCTTTTTTAGAGAGATGCAGTAATTTAAGCCGTTCTATAGTAGTAGATAATCGTAATTTGTTGGAAAGGTTTCCGGAACTACGTACTTCAGGGAGTAATGATATGGTAATAACTAAATCTACAGGTTTGGTCGCGACTTATTTTGATTTCTCGTCTACTGCGTGGGAGGATATGGTTGCTTATTATACTTATAAAGAAGGAGAGTCTGTGGACATAGCTACCATAAAAAAGACCATCCTGATTCCACGTTCCAGTAGGAATGCTCCTAAATCTTTAGTCGGTGAGCAAATAAAACTAAAATATTGGAATAAGGAACAAAGCAAGTATGAAGATGAATTTCCCCAAGGCACTCATATTGGATGGATTTTATTGGGAATGGGATTTGGAAAAGAAAAGGGTGTTTTTCCTCGTTATTCTAATCCTGCATATAACGATAATAAAGAGCAACGTTCAGTTTTGTTAAGTGATCCGGAACTGGACAATTGTTTCTTTATGGCTATGGAAGATAATGTGGACATGCGTTTTAATGATGTACAGTTTGCTATTATGGCGTCTGCTTCTTCTTCTGTAGAACCTACTCCTAATATACCGGATGAAGTAAATAAGGGTGAAATTTCGTATGTAGTCAAAGGGTCTTTGGCTTATGAGGACAATTGGCCTGATAAGAATGATTACGATATGAATGATGTTGTGATATATTATTCCAGTACAGTTGTGAAAGATAAATCTTCTAACGCATTGGTGCGCACCACTACTACTTTTACTCCGATGAATGATGGTGCTACTTATACAAATGGGTTTGGTTTTCAGTTGGATTACGTAGGGAAGGAGCATATAGATTTGGTGCAGGTGAGTCAAGAAGGTAATGTGATCGGAAAAAACTTTGAGCCGGGAATAGAAAAGCCTGTATTAATACTTTTTTCTGATATAAAGCCTGTTCTCAAAAAGCCTGTGACTGTAGTGATCGGATTTAAAAAATATGATAAAGTAAGCGACATGGATGCTTATCCGCCTTACAATTCTTTCATTTTTGTGAATAAACGTTCTCATGAAGTACATTTGTCAGGCTATAAGCCGACAAGCGTAGCTGATGAGAGTTTACGTGGTACGGGTAGTGATTTGAGTCAAGACTCCAATGGTATCCCAATGTATTATATAGCAGAAGATAATATGCCTTTCGCTATAAATATCAGTAACAGTGAATTTAGATGGCCTTCAGAGAAGGTGTCTATTACTACCTATTATCCCGAGTTTAAACAGTGGAGAGATTCTTTTGGCGCGGATTATAAAGATTGGTATTTACATCCTAAAGAATAATAAAGGGTGAAAGGCACTGTTGTTTTTGATAAATCGGACTAACAGGACTTTTTACTTGAAAAAATGTCACCTTTTGAAGCCAAGTGATTCAATCTTTTTGTACTTTTGCGGACAATATGATTTTATAAAGGAAAACTCACATGGATTCAGTCTTTATTACGACGCGTAAGCAACGGATTATCAGAGAACTAAGGGATTATATGTTGATTGCTCTTGGTATGCTGATGTATGCTATTGGATGGACCGTCTTTTTGTTACCTAATGACCTTCCTTCGGGTGCGGTGCCAGGTATTGCTTCTATTGTTTATTGGGCTACCGGTTTGCCGGTTCAGTACACCTATTTGGGAATAAACGGAGCATTGTTGATACTTTCTTTGGTTATTTTGGGATGGAAGTTTAGTGTGAAAACCATCTATGCTGTATTTGTGCTGAGTTCTATTCTGCCTATCATACAGGATTTGACCGGGGGAGAGTCTTTAATACATGACCAACCTTTCATGGCTTGTGTCTTGGGAGCCTTTTTCTGCGGAGGTGGTATTGGTGTCGCTTTTTCTGCCAATGGTAGCACAGGAGGTACGGATATTATAGCTGCTATTGTCAATAAGTATCGTGATATTACTTTGGGCCGGGTTATTTTGATGTGTGATTTGGTTATTATCTCTTCCAGTTATTTTGTATTGCATGATTGGGAGAAGGTGGTATATGGATATGTTGTCTTGTTTATATCCAGCTTTGTCTTGGATCAGGTAGTAAATAGTGCCCGTCAGTCAGTGCAATTCTTTATTATTTCTAAGAAGCATGAAGAAATAGGGCATCGCATAAATAAAGACCTTCATCGAGGAGTGACGTTCATTGACGGAGTAGGTTGTTATACCGGTGCGGGTGTGAAAATGATGTTTGTGCTGGCAAAAAAACGTGAGTCTACTACTATATTCCGTTTGATAAAAGATATAGATCCGAATGCATTTGTATCACAAAGTGCTGTCATTGGTGTATTTGGAGAAGGCTTTGATAGAATAAAGGTTAAATAAGAGTTCCGAAGTTAAAAAATAGAATAAGGGCGTTCTGAATGGACGCCTTTTTTTATGTCTGTTTTTTGAATGAACTTCAAAGGATATAAGACTTTGTTAACTGAATGAACTTTCATAATGTAAGTGTGTTATCCGTTTTATCTCGAAAAATAAGTATAAAATAATATTTTGAAATTATATCAGATTATATTTTGATATCAAAATGTTAGTTTATACCTTTGCTGTATAAAATAAGAAATGATAAACTAATAAATAACCTGATCATGGAAACAAAACTTACAGAAGAAACCCGAGTAGAAAGTGATTTAATTGGTGCCCGCGAAATTCCGGCCAGTGCATTGTATGGTGTGCAGACTCTAAGAGGCATAGAAAATTTCCCAATAAGTAAATTTCATCTAAATGAATATCCGTTGTTTATCAACGGTCTTGCCATTACGAAAATGGCAGCTGCAATGGCTAACTATGAGTTAGGTTTATTGACTAAAGAACAAAAAGATGCCATAGTGTTGGCGTGTCAGGAAATCTTAAATGGTGAGCATCATGAGCAATTCCCGGTAGACATGATTCAGGGAGGTGCCGGTACTTCTACCAATATGAATGCTAATGAAGTCATTGCTAACCGTGCTTTGGAGATTATGGGACACAAACGTGGCGAGTATCAATATTGCTCTCCTAATGACCATGTGAACTGCTCGCAATCAACGAATGATGCTTATCCCACTGCAATCCATATTGGCATGTATTATTCTCATCTTCGTTTTCTGCCTTATTTGGAATCGCTGATTGGTGCATTCCATAAGAAAGGAGAAGAGTTTGCGCATATCATAAAAATGGGGCGTACTCAGTTGGAAGATGCCGTTCCTATGACTTTAGGTCAGACATTCAATGGTTTTGCCAGTATATTGAGAGATGAAATTCGTCATTTGAATGAAGCTGCGGCAGACTTCCTGACAGTAAATATGGGTGCTACCGCTATTGGTACAGGCATTTGTGCGGAACCGGGATATGCGGAAAAATGTGTGAAAGCATTGTGTGAAATTACAGGTTTTGATTTCAAATTGTCGTCAGATTTGGTAGGAGCTACTTCAGATACTTCCTGCTTGGTAGGTTATGCTTCAGCTTTAAAAAGGATAGCCGTAAAGGTAAATAAAATATGTAATGATTTACGTTTGCTGGCCAGCGGACCGCGTTGTGGCTTAGGAGAATTCAACCTTCCGGCTATGCAACCGGGATCTTCTATAATGCCAGGTAAGGTGAATCCGGTGATTCCTGAAGTGATGAATCAGATTTGTTATAAGGTAATGGGTAACGAACTATGTGTGACTATGGCTGGCGAAGCTGCCCAAATGGAACTGAATGCTATGGAACCGGTGATGGCACAGTGTTGTTTTGAATCTGTAGATTTAATGATCAATGGTTTTGAAACCTTGCGTACACGTTGTGTAGAAGGTATTACTGCTAATGCGGAACGTTGCAAGATTGAAGTGCATAACAGTATTGGTGTAGTAACCGCATTGAATCCGATTATTGGTTATAAAAACTCTACAAAGATTGCAAAAGAAGCGTTGGAAACAGGTAGAAGTGTTTATGAACTGGTCTTGGAACATGGTATTTTAAATAAGGAAGAGTTGGATACAATCCTAAGTCCGGAAAACATGTTGAAGCCGGTAAAATTGGATATCAAGCCTAGAAGATAAATTTATTTCACCACAGACTACAGGAAGGTAAAGAACTTGTTTCATGAAGCCGGCTTCAATATTTGTAAAGCCGGCTCCATGAGTGGTGGCACCAGTTTTATTTCTGCCGATAAATTGATTTCTAGAAATCCGGTATAGTGGTTTGCCACTGCTATAGCGTATAAATTGTTTTGTTGATATTTTATCGGCAGACAGTTTGTATAGCCTGTGGTATATTTTTTTAGAACTTTCTGAATGTGAGGCGTGCATAATCAGATTTCAGAATTAGTTTCTTGCCTGTTGCTTTTTCCACCTTAAGATGATTAATGGCTTGATTAAGTCCGAAAGGTTTCAATTCATTCAGTGTCGTTAGTTTTTCTTCATCTCCCCGGTGGCGGAATTCACTCATGGTTACCTCATCTCCTTTATAAGAGAAACGTCCGATATGAGTGCCTCCATTTCCACCTTTGGCACTGATCTCCACCAAATGTAACTGGATACTATAATAAATGCGGTTACATTCTTCTATTTTCCCATTAGTATATTCTATAGTCATTAATTGCCATCTGCCATCTAATTTGCCGTTGATGGGAGCTTTGTCACAACTGCTGATTCCCAGCATAAAGAGTATGAATAATAATATTTGTTTCATATGTTGATTGGGTTGACAGTTAAAACTTCTATTTATTGCCCGATTTGATAATTCCTTGTTTGCGGATAACCAGCATTCCACCATAATTATTTCCAAGTAAGCTGCCGCGATCCATAGCTCCGGATACAGTGAAACTCCATCCTTTCAGTTGTTGTGGAGCATAAGTTACTTCAAACAAAGAGTTGAATTGTTTCTTGATCTCATTCAGAGGATTATCATAAGTACCCCAATGGCGGGAGTAGGAGAGCAGCATACGATAACTTAGCGACTGACATGGGGGAACCGCAGAATCCTATGTGATGTGCCAGTACACGATTGCTGATAAAAGTAATCTGTCCGTTCTTGTTGTAAATAGGTCCGGGAAGTAAAGGATTACCTATTCCCATTCCCCAATGCTGCCATCCTTGATAGAGGTAGTGATTATAATAATTATCTTTAGCACTGATTTGCTCTTCAAATTCCCCCCAAAAGGAATCATACAGCATAGGTCCGGTTTGATCTTTTGTTCCTAATCCTTCGTATACAAAAGTATCAATGAAGCGGTTTTTGGGAAAAGTTATTTCCAGTCCGATGTGTCCGTCTTTCCAACGTCCGTATTGGAAAAACATTTGGGAGTGGTCGTCGAAATAATGCTCATAATAGATCTTTACCTTCCATCGGTTAAGATAAGCTGTTGCGGCAAAATTCCAGCTACCGACATGGTTTCCGTAGATGTTTACTTGTTCGCCTTCGGGTGTGGTATCATCTCCGGCCATAGGAACCAATACACGCATAAAGTCAACAAACCGGGTAGGCATATCTATTACAGGCTCTTTTTGTCCTGCAATATATTGGTCTCCGCCAAATTGGGCGGACATTTGTATTCCTCCTTCAAATTCTACCGGAAAATGTTCTTTGTTTCCTACTTTGGCGAAAAGCGATTTACTGTGGTAAAGTACATCAATGGTATATGGGTTGCCTATGGAGGTGAAATGTTCCTGCCATTTGTCATCAGTAAAACGTCCATAGGCTATGTGTCCTTTCAAGTGAAGCCATTTATGGGTACCTGGTATGGCTACATAATCGGGAACTTCCAGGCGTATTTGGGGAATGGGGCGGGCATTATTTGATTCTACCATACCTCCGCTGCTTAACTTGGAATTCTTTAATTCGGGCAAGCGTTCTTTGCTGCCGATACTCAGGTTCAACCATCGGTAACTGAGGTCTGCATAGGCTTGTTGGATGATGAAGGAGGAGGTGAAATTGTAGGCGGTTGCCAAATCCAGTCCTGCACTGAAGCCGAAATGTTGGTTTAATGGCATTGTATGTGCAATCCCTGCCCGTAAATAACCATTTTCGGTATTGGCAGAAGATAAACCTTGCCTGTTGGCAGTAAGCCACATCGGCACGTAGGTTCCTTTACCCGATGTTCCTCCCATCTCAACGGTATATTCTGTTTTGACAGGGAGTTGGACATTGGTGTGCTGCGTAATAGATATTAACAGAAATTGTAATAAGAATAGTTGTATTTTCTTCATTTAGTTTATGTGTTTAGTGCTAAGCTTGCTAAAACGAAATCGGTTTATTAGTCTGCCATCCCGAACTTTTGTGAAAAATTTGGACTCTAATCATTTTATGTATATGAAAAGTTTCACTAATGTTCAGAATGGCCGACTGTATAATCATATCAGCAGGAATTTTGGCATATTTATTTTCCTCCGGCAGGCAGGTTTTTCAGCCAGTAATCAGCCATTGTCTTTCGCAGATGCAAGCTGGTTCCCTCGCCTTCGTAAATTCCATGGGAACGCATCGGGTAAGAAATCTGTGAGAAGATTTTTCCGTGCCGTACCAGTTCATTGACCAACATTTCACAATTCTGATAATGGACATTGTCATCTCCTGTACCGTGAATTAACAGCAAGTTGCCTTTCAATCCTGCTGCATACGAGATGGGAGACCCTTTGCGGTAGCCCTCCGGATTATTTTGAGGAGTATTCATATAACGTTCTTGATAAACCGTGTCATACAGACGCTGGTCGGCCACAAAAGCAATGGCAATACCTGTGTGGAAAACATCGGGATAACGGAACATACTGTTCAGCGTCTGGCTGCCTCCGCCACTCCAGCCGGTGATACCGATGCGTGCGGTGTCAATGAAAGAGTATTGACGTGCCAAGTCTTGGATGCCTCTTGCCTGATCTTCACTGGCAAAGGTTCCGACTTCTCCATAAATACATTTGCGCCATTCGCGTCCACGGGGTGCATTGGCACCACGGTTCTCGATGCTGACTATGATATACCCCAGGTTTGCCAAGTACTGGTGCCATAAACTTCCTCCGCTCCATACATCCTGCACGGTGGCGTTGGCAGGTTCTCCATAGACATCAATTATGACCGGATATTTTTTGCTGGGATCAAAGTTTACGGGTTTGATCATCCATGCATCCAGTTCCAGTTCTCCTGAACGGGTTTTTACAAATTCTTTCGGTTGCAGCCCCAAGGCTTTGTATTGCTCCTTGGCTTTTGCATTGTCAGTAATCAGACGTATACTTTTATGGGCAGGGAAAGACACCATGTCGATTACAGGGGGAGTTTCCGAGTTACTGAATGTATGGACTGCCCATTTGCCGGACGGTGACATGATATAACGATGTTGCCCGCTTTGGTCAACAGGACTTAGCCGCTTTACCTCTCCATTGCCGAAAAGACGTGCCCGGTAGAGATAGCGCTGGGTGAAGTTGTCGGGAGAGGCGATAAAGTACACAAAACCTTTATCCATATCCGCACCTACTTCTTGAATATAATCAAAAGCTCCTTGGGTGATGGGCTTGATTTCTTTACCATCACGGCTTACACGATACAGGTGGCGCCATCCGTCACGTTCGCTTTCCCAAGTGAAATACTTGTTCCCTTTCAACCAACGCACATTGTCATTCGTTTCCAACCATGCGGCATCTTGATCGGTAAAGATATTGACGGGGGTATTTTCACCTATTTTCGCAATCCATACTTTATTGGTGTTTTGGGCACGGTTCATTTGCTGGATGAACAGTTCGTTGCAGCCCGGAATGAATTCCATACGTGGAATATAGTGGTTGCGTGCATCACCTGGAAGAGCCAGCCAAGTGGTGTTTCCACCGTCGGCTGATACATAGCCTACTTTTACAGCGGAGTTTGCTGTTCCGGCTTTAGGGTAGGGAAAACGTTGGATTTTAGGATAAATGGAATCTACATTATTGATGATATCAAACCATCCCGTACCTTGGGTATCGCTTTGCCAATAGGCTATGTATTGCCCGTCGGGACTCCAGCGGAAACCGTCGCGGCAGTTGAATTCTTCTTCGTATACCCAGTCGAATGTTCCGTTTACAATTTCATTATTTCCGTCTTGAGTTAGTTGGTTGATTTTCCCGTCAACCAGACTCTCTACATAAATGTTGTTTCTGGAGACATATGCTACCCGGCTGGCATCCGGCGAGAACTTGGCGAACATCAAGGTAGCTTCCGGCAAGCTTTTGCCCAATTGTTGCAGTTTGCCGTCTTTCAAATTAAGCACCCAGTAATCACCGCGGGTATCATAACGCCATACGCGACGGGTATTGGTATAGATCAATACTTTGGAGTTATCCTCGCTGAATACGAAATTGCGGACAGAGATAGGTTTTCCTGTTTGCGGATTCAGAAGCATATTGGCAGGGATCAGCACTTCTTTGGAATTGTCCTTTGCTTTGTAGGCAGTGACCTCGTATGCTCCCTCGGCATTTTTCTCTATTTTGGAATAACGTTCTCCATCTTTCATCCAGTTCACGTTACTTCCGCCTTCTGTCTTGATCAGTCCTCCGTATACGGCCTCCTCCAATGTGGGGATACGTTGCGCATGAGTTGTGGTTCCGAAACAGAATAAGCATAAGACTAATGTAAATAAGTTCTTTTTCGTCATAGTTATTATGAATCTTTTACTAAAAAATAGATGTCCATTTGAAAACACAAGTATGTATTGAGATTCCGGATATCTGTTTTCAAAAAACGGGCGTCTATTTTAGAAAAACGGACGCCTGCTCTTTTCTTTTTTATTTAATTCCTAATTTCTGTTTGATTGCAGCCGGAATAGCATCTTTATGCACCATGAGGAAAATAGTCTTGGCACGTACATAGCTTTCGGACATATTCAGATACCCGCCAAATGTATTGCGTTCTGTACCCCAAGAATTTTTGGTGATATAGTATTTGGTCCCGTTCTGGTCTTTGGTAATACCGGTAAGATGCATCAGGTGGTCATCTGTAGTGACAAATGCTTCATAACCTTCCTGACGGACTTCCGGAGTGACATTTACTTCGGGACACGGTTTTTCAAATTTGTAGGCTTCCGCCAGCATCTCTCTTTGTTCTTTAGGGTCCATTTTCTCAAAACGTGCACGGTCGGAACCCGAGAGATCTTCCGCTTTTTTCACTACCGGATTGATGGCTACACCATTTTTGAATGAAAAACCTTTTTCACTGACATCACCGTCCCAACATACGGTATATCCGTGGGTCAAAGCATAGTCGGCAACTTCCATCATTTCGTCCAGCGGAAGATTGTACATTTGTTCATTTTCCCAATTGTCGGGTACTTCCGGAGAGAATTTCTGGTAATACGGTTTGTGAGTGAAACTAGTCAGTTCGATATAATCGTCCATGTTCAAACCCAGACTTTCGGCAAAAGATTTCGGAGTGTACTCTTTTCCTTTGTAAGTGAACTTTTCAGGAAGTTCTCCTAGATAAGTATCGAAAAGGTTGTTGATCAGCTTGTAGTATTCCGGGCTGCGACGTTTCATCTTAACGGCTGTGTTTCCTAAAGCGTTGATATATCTCACCATTTCGCCATGGTTATGTTTCTCTGAGTTATAGTTGATTCCGTGATATACTTCCTCGGGTACGATACCCACTTGGTTGAAAGCATTCTTCCATGTGTGTGAAAGGCTTCCTTGTCCTAAATTCCCGTTGCCTCCCCGGTAATAGTTGTCTTCCAATTGGTTCAAGTACTTTTGGCGTACAATGAACATTTCAGAAAGATCATATTCCCCTTTGCCCATACGGAGCAGTTCGGATTCCATGAACGAAGTGGTGGCAAAGCACCAGCAAGTTCCGGTAGAGGCCTGATTTTTGACTGGAGTTGCTTTCTGTGATGCAACAGTCGTGAATTTGTAACCACTTTCTTGTGCATACATGGCTGATGCACAGCATAGCAGTGCGGCTAGTGTGAATACTTTTGTCTTCATAAGTTTGTTTTTAATATGATAAGGTTAACAATTAAAAGCCGAAGCGTGACTCAATCCAATATTGGTTTGCCATTTCGTCCCAGCGAAGGATGGTGGCGCCTATAAAGTCTGCCGTGTAGTCTGTGAGATAAGCACGGGCTGCTTCTTCCCCTTTAGATTGAAGGATACTTTGGTATTGTGCTTCCACAAATGGAAGTTCCCGTTGTCCTTTTTCCTCGAAATGACGAATATTTTTTTCCATTACTTTGCGGGCAGTTCCCCATCTTACAGCAGCCAGTTTGTTGGCGCGGCGATAGTGCCATAAGGCGGCGTCGTCGCGATAGCGGTGGTTACCGCAGATTTTATACATAGCAGGGAAATCAGTAATGCCACAGAATACCGGAACGCGCGGGCTTTGTCCGGGGTTGTCCATAGAGAACCATACCACACCGCCTACTGCATCGGGCAGCCAGTTGCGCAATTGGATAACTGTAGAATAAGCACATTGCGGAACTGCGATATTGCGTACTGATTTCACAACTCCCTTTTTAATACCGTTCAGCATATTCAGTTCATCGCCACGCATCCACGGATTGGCTTTCGGGCTGATAATGGTGTCTACTTTTCCGGTTTTTCTATCTTTTACCGTAACTTTCAGATTCTGTGTCATATCCAGCGGCGTTCCTTCGTATGTTTCCCGGAGCAATGCCATAACATCGGTTACAGATACTTGCTTGTCGGGTTTTACACTGATAGGCAGTTCTTCTGCTTCATAATCAAGCTTTAATGACGGTGCCAGTGCATTCAGGATAAAGTGCTCGCGGGTGCTGAAGGATTTCAGTTGGCCGGAGTAATTCTTTCCGCTATAAGCTTTCCAAAATTTAAAAGGCTCTTTTCCATCCCAATATCCTAATTTTTTAGCCACGTCAAATACATTTTCGGAAGCCATATAGTGGTCGGGATCTTTCAGATTGAGGGTGCTGATTCGCGAGATGTTGGCAGATACGCCTACATGATCATCCGGAATACGGACTGCCGCCCATACTCCGCCAATGTTATCTTTTCCTTCTCCGAAGACTTCGAAGTGCCATACTTCATCAGGATCGGCAATGGTCAGACATTCGCCGCTGTCGCCATAACCGTATTGTTTTATGAGATCTCCCATCAGGCGGATAGCCTCACGGGCTGTTGTACAGCGTTGCAATGCCACACGTTGCAATTCTTCAATCATAAACATACCTTTGGGATTTTCCAGATCCCTGCGTCCGCTTACGGTAGTTTCACCTATCCCCAGCTGCTTTTCGTTGATGCAAGGGTAGGAGGTGTCCATGAAGGCATATGTTTTTTCTAGCTTGTGGTATTTGCCCCTTGATTTTTACATTAGTCTGGTCGGCTACAAACTCGGTATGCATACGGCCATCGTAAATATTCATTACAGTATCCCTTTCATAACTTTCTGCCGGAACCATGTTTACCCAGGTTCGGTACCAGCTGTCGCATGTATGACTGGTTATAACTGATCCATCGGTAGTTGCTTTCTTTCCTACCATAATGCTAGTGCAGCTTTCCGGATCCTTTGTGTAATTCGTTTGGGCTGTGACACTTTGTGCCATGACTAAACCCAGGATTGTTAAAGAGGCTAGTAGTTTCATAAAGGTCGTTTTATTACTATTGCGTTTCAAAAGTATATAAAAAAAACTATTATTCAGAACTTTATCGGTTTAATTTTGTAATTTATGTCTAATAATCCAGCCTTTTTTGTATTTTTGCAGCAAATACAAAAATTGGGAGCACATGACAACTAGTATAGACATAGCTAGAAGGATAGCAGAAGTTAACCATCCTCTCAGTAGAGAAAGTGTTCACGCATTAGCCGAAATCTTAGTTTGTAGAAAATATCGTAAAGGGGAGATTGTTTTGCAGGCCGGTGAGGTTTGTAAATCGATGTTGTTTATAGAAAAGGAATGCTCAGACAATTTTATTATAAATATGATAAAGATCTGACTGAGCATATCGGTTATGAGAACGGAATGATTATTTGCATAGAGAGTTATTTTAAACAGGAGCCCACCCGCTTGATGGTGGAAACTTTGGAAGCATCCGTGGTATGGGAGTTACCCCGTGTGGAAGTGGAGAAATTGATAGATCAATATCACGATATCGAACGTCTTTATCGCGGTTTTATCGAACATTCTTTGATAGAGTCACAGGTGAAGGCGGACACGCTTCGTTTTGAACCGGCTCATGAACGTTATAACAGATTGTTGCAGCTTCATCCCGAAATATTGAAGCGTGCGCCTCTTGTGTACATCGCTTCCTTATTACAGATGACTCCCGAAACCTTGAGCCGTGTCCGTTCTTCCTTGCTTTAGAATTGATAAATCAATCCTAGCCGGGTTTCAAAGGTCTTATATTTTATGTCCTCATGGTAGGAATAATGTGTGTGGCGGTAGTAATAGGACACTTCCATATTGGCTTTGAAGTGGGAGCTTAGATTCAGCTCGATAATCGGATTCACTACAGCGAGCATTACATTTCCTTTGTCTCCCTGCGCATTCAGATAGAGCGGATCTATTGTTTCCAAATCCTTGTGTTCGTATCCTTTCCAGGTAAAAATCTGGTAAAGATGCATATTCAGTGCGAACATGCCGTAACGGCCGAAGTCCAGAATGGTGTTGTTCTTTATGCTGTATCCGCTTCCCATATTGTAATTGCGGTCTATTACGTTGTAATAGTCGGTAAGGCTTCCACCCAGCAGGATGGCACTCAGGAACACACGCTGTTCCAAATTTACCAGGCTGTTCATTCGGGGGAATTTATAAATCATACCCGGTCCCACACTGGCAGCTTCCGAAATCTTGTAAGGGATACGCCCCGATCCGTCAATCACTTCCTCGGAATCAAAATAGTTGAAGTGCTGGAAGATACCGAACATCATTTCCATGCCGGTAGTGGTTTTCAGGGGAACACCCCATAGTTTGCCCATCAGGTTGATCTGGCTGATAAGAGGCTGGTTCCCGGAAAGACCGAAGGTGGCCCGCGCGGTGAAGTAATCGTATGGGCCGTCATTCACTTTATCGAAGGCATCTCCGTATTGTACCCGGAATTCAAGGTAGGGATTGTGCTCTCCACGGAACAGGTAATTGTCATCGGCCAGATAACGGTCACCGGCACCTATGGAAAAGTGTACCGGAATGCGGTCGTAATCGTGGTATTTGTAATGAGAGCGTTTTACTTTCCACATCTCGCCGGTTATCATTCGGTTCAATCCCCGCATGGGGCAGATCAAGGTTCCCAAAAACTCGCGGGTGAAACGTGAGAAACCACGCTTGGAGTCGTCCAGTACCAAAGAAGACATACGGTGCGTTACTTCTCCCAGGGCGATGCCGCCTAGGGTGGTTGCCATCAGGTCATTGATGGCGGGCGGCTCCACTTCTGCGGCTATTTCCCACATCAAACTACCAGCAAAGGCGTATGGAGCCGATTCCCAAAAGGTAAGTCCGTTGCTGCGTGCTGCATTGAAATAAAGATTTCCGTGATAGGGGTGGGCGAACAGGTTGGTGGAGAATTGGTCGTTATCCCATACAAAACCATGCTTGATATTGCGTCGTATGCTGCCGATACTGATTTTGGCAAAGTCTTCGTTCATTACATAACGGTCGAATGCCCATACTCCGACATTCATTCCGAAAGTTTCGGCAGCGGCACGCCAAGGGTGTTTTTTTTGCAGGCGAGGATCGGTGAATGTATACATGGAATCGGGGCGGTGGAGCATCTGGGCTGTGACGTTCCCGGCACTACTTAATGCCAGCAGGCAGACTAATGCGATATGCTGTAGTTTCATACTGTATGGATTAGTTTATACTAGGGTGACGGGGCTGCTTAAAACAAGATAACACCTGCTTCGAAAATAGTTTTTTTTTCGTAGAACTTATTTTTATCATAGTAGCGCGTCATGCCGTAACCACCCGATGCAAAGAAACTGATTCTGGATTTGAATTTATATTCCAGATTGATACGGGCTTGCAATGAATACATGCGTTCCGGTGTTTCCGCATCTTCATTTTCAAAGTTTTCTATATGGAAATAACCTAAGTCGCCACTTAGTTCCAGTTTGGAGGCGATGGGATAGTAAAGACCGGCACGGTAGAACACACAGCCCGAAAATTTGTCATTCAAATCCAGATAGTGTGTACCGATACCCAGCATGGTATAACTCCGGCGGTTTTTAAAACGCACGGCAGCATTCAGTTTGCTGGTGTTACCTGCAAACAGCATCATCTGGATACGGGTTTTGGGAGTGATATTCACCAAACCTAGTTTATGGGCGGTAGTATCCTTGCTATGGTTGATGATTCCTATTTGTATTCCTTTTACATTCCCGCCACACAGGTTGAGTAAACCGATTTGCGCGCCGCTTACTTCTCCGGCGTAGTTGCCGGGAGCGAACTGCACACCGCGTAACTTGCCTTGGCAAACATTGGTCAGTCCTGAGAATTGCAGGGCATTTTCCGTCTTGACGGCGATATTTACCGCACCGCAAAGCTGCAAGCCTCTGATTTCTCCGGCAGCGATATTGCTGATGGCGGAGAATTGCATACCATTCACGTTTACACCTACATTACCAATGGCTGAGACTTGAGCGCCTTTGGCTTCTCCGCCACTGATATTGAGCAGGGTGGAAACTTGTGCTCCGTTCAGTTTCTCGGCAGATACGTTCATCAGTCCGCCGATAGCGACGCCATTTTGTGATTTTCCGGCAATGTTGGCCAAGCCGGCTATCTGAACTCCTTGGGCTTTGTTGCCGGCCAGATTCATCAGACCGCCGATGATAACTCCTCTTGATATGTTTCCGGCAATGTTGCCTAATCCGGAAATTTGGATACCGTTGGCTTTCCCTCCGGCAACATTCATCAGTCCGCTGAGCATGATGCCATTGGCATTGCCTCCGGCTACATTGGCAATACCTCCCAGTTGGAAACCGGAGGCGTGGCGTCCGGTAATGCTGGCAAGGCCGGAGATTTGGAAACCCGTCATATCGTTTTGTACAACACTGGATACAGCGTTGATACCGATTCCTTTCAGTTGATAGATATTTGTAAGCAGACCGATATTCAGATAAGTGGTTTTGACACTGTCTTTCTTCGCGGAAATGTTCAAGGAGATGTTGGGGCCTTTTTTAAGCTTGTCCTTTTTTCTGGGCAAAAGCAGGAGTTGACATACCTGCACAATATCCTAAAAGGAGTATTGCTGCTATACGCATATTCATTTTCATACATTTTTAGTTTCTTGGGTGCAAATGTAATAAAAATGTAGATATAAGGGGGAATTATGGGGGAGAATTGATCGGGGTGCAAAGAGTAAAATTATGTTTTGTATTGTCTCCTTTCACGCATCATGATCCAGGTGTCCATATATGCGGATGTATAACCTGTAACATCTATAATGTATAGCCTGCAACATCTATAATCTTCAGACTTATACATTATATATGTTGCAGGCAGGTTCTTTTTCTGTCAGGTGTTATTTTACTTCCTGATATAAGAAACGTTTGATACTCTTTTTAGGAGTTTTCTCGAATTCTTCCGGATAGATTTTACACGGGCTATTTGTGAATATGCAGGAAGTTCTGTATTCAAGTTGATACGGTTCTCTTCCATAGCCTGTGCTATCGCGTCATTATCCAGCCCATGAGCAAAGGCATCGTCGAAATCGGGATAAACCAAAGCCGCCAGTTTGCTGTCTGCCTGCTGTATGATAATGCTTTCTGAAACGAACGGCATGTTATTCAATTTATCTTCAATCTCTTCCGGATAAATATTCTGTCCCGATGGACCCAACAGCATGTTTTTGCTGCGTCCCTTGATGGTAACGTTGCCTTCCGCATCCATAACACCCAGGTCACCGGTATGCAACCAGCCGTCCTTGTCTATCACCTCGGCGGTAGCTTCGGGATTCTTGTAATAGCCTAACATTACATTAGGTCCTTTGCATACTATCTCACCTACTATATTCTCAGGGTCGGGGCTCAATATTTTGACTTCCATACGGGGAGCCGCCTTTCCGCAGGAACCCGGCTTGAAATATTTCCAATCTTCATAACAGATAATCGGAGCACACTCAGTCATGCCATATCCCACGGTATAGGGGAAATCTATACTTTTCAGGAACTGCTCTATTTCTTGATTGAAGGCGGCACCTCCTACAATAATTTCGTAGAAATTACCTCCGAAGGCATTTATCATCTGTTCGCGGACTGTGGCTTTGATTTTATCATTGATGATAGGAACTTTCAGTAAAATCTTCATAGCCGGGGTTTCCAGTTTGGGCAGTACATTCTTCTTGATGATTTTTTCGATAATCAATGGAACGGCTACTACCAGATTGGGTTTCACTTCGGAAAAGGCTTGGAAGATGATTTTTCGGACTGGGGGGTACGGGTCAGGAAATAAATATGGCATCCCACACAGAATTCATAAAGGAACTCGAAAGCCAGTCCGTACATGTGTGCCATAGGGAGCATGGAAACCAGCTTGTCACCCGGATTCATTTTCAAGACATCAAAAGCGAACTGGGTATTCGACCACAATGCGCGGTAAGGAATCATCACTCCTTTGGAATAACTGGTCGTGCCGGAAGTATAGTTGATCACAGCCAGTTCTTCCGGTGTATCCCGGCGGTAGCTGACATGTTCCCGGCGGAAATTGCGCGGATATTTCTTTCCGAACAGTTCGTTCAGATGATCGCGTGCATAGTCCAATTTGGAACTGCGGGAAACTAGCAGGGTATAGTCATTCATCAAGATAACCCCTTCTAACAACGGCATGGCATTTTCATTCAGATTCTCCCATACCATATCGCCCACCATCAGCAGGCGTGCTTCCGAGTGATTGACTATATTATGAATGTTGTCCGATTTGAATTCGTGAAGAATGGGAACAATCACTGCCCCGTATGTAACGGCAGCCAGGAAAGTAACTCCCCAATGAGAACTGTTGCGGCCACAGACAGCTATCTTGTCTCCTTGCTTGATGCCGCTTAATTCGAAGATGATGTGTAGCTTTTCTATTTTGCGGGCTACATCTTTATATTGTAATGTGGCACCTTTATAATCTGTAAGGGCATCCAAGTCCCAGTTTTTCTTTATACTGTCTTCCAGGAAGGCAATAAAACTCTGCTCCATTGTATATACTCTTTTGTTTATATTTTGCACAAACTTTAATCAAATGTGCAAATATAAGACTTTCTTTGGAGCATACAAATTAAACAGAAGGAAAAATAGTGATTAGTGGTTAGTGGTTAATGAGCTGCGCTGTGATGTCGCATGGATATGAACCACTAATCACTAACCACTGATTTTTATTCTTTGCTGCTGAAATACTTCATGAACTGTGTACGTTCAAACGGATTGCTGGCTCCGGTAGACAGTGCGTTCATCGAGCTCTTGAATTCGCTGATGTCCTTGTAGCCTTGCCGGTTCATCCATTGGGTCATTTCATTTGTCATATCTGCAATGGCCTGATTGCCTCTTTGGTAGATGACACTGCACAGTTCTACAGCCGAAGCGCCTGCCAGAATTGCTTTGACTATCGCTTTTCCATCGTGCACACCGCCCGAAATGGCATAATCTGTCTGAGGAACTTGTGCCGAAGCGATAGCAGTCCAGCGCAGTCCGTTGGACAAGTCGGCAGGAGTACTGAATACATCGCCTGCAGAATATGTCATGGTGTCGATATTGATATCCGGCTGGTAGAATCGGTTGAACAATACCACAGCATTGGCTCCGTTGGCATAAAGTTGGTTGATCAGTGCGATGGGGTTGGTCAGATTGCTGCCCAGTTTCACAATGACGGGGATGGAAATCTGTTTCTTGATACTGCTTACGATATCGATATGACGCTGTTCGAAAGAACCGTATTGATATTCTTTTTCGGTCTGCAAGGAAAGGATGTTGATTTCCAGTGCGTCGGCTCCTGCTGCTTCCACGGTACGGGCAAAGTCTGTCCATTCTGAGTTGCTGAAGCAGTTGATGCTGGCAATGACAGGAATGGTGCAAAGCTTTTTAGTCTGTTCAATCAATGAAATATATTCGTTCAATGCATGAGAGCGTACATATGTGCTCAAGTAGTCATCTCCTTCGGGAGAGCCATAAGTAGCCATGTGATGTGCTTCCATCATGATCTGCTCTTCGAAAACTGATTTCAAAACAATGGCTCCGGCGCCTGCCAGCTCCAGTTTCTTGTTCTTTTCAGCGCTGTTTGTAAGGCTGGAACTGCTGATGATTATAGGATTGCGCAGTGACAACCCGGCAAAAGTGGTTTTTAATTGAGTCATATAAATAGTAGTTTTAATAGTTTCGTTCTCCAAAGATTTTGCTTCCTACCCTGACTAGTGTACTTCCGGCTTCCACTGCCAGCGGATAATCGTGTGACATACCCATGGAAATTTCTTTAAAGTATTCTGAATCAGAAAAATAGTTCTGCTTTATTTCTTTGAAGAATGTATTTAAGGAACAAAATTCTCTTTTGATTTGTTCGTCGTCATCCACATTGGTCGCCATACCCATCACTCCTGATAAGCGGACATTTTTCAAATCCTTCCATCCGCCTGTATCCAGCATTTCCCTGCATTCGTCAAAAGAGAAACCGAACTTCGTTTCCTCTTGGGCGATATGTATCTGCAATAAACAAGGGATGACGCGATGGACTTTGGAAGCTTGTTTATTGACTTCAACCAACAATTTATACGAGTCTATGGCATGTATCATAGCTACATAAGGGGCCATGTATTTGACTTTGTTTGTTTGCAGGTGGCCGATGAAATGCCATTCAATGTCTTTGGGCAGGGTTTCATATTTCTGAGTCATTTCCTGCACGTGGCTCTCACCGAAAATACGCTGGCCGGCAGCATACGCTTCTTCCAACGCCTCGTTGGGATGGAATTTGGATACGGCTACCAGGCGGACACCCGCAGGCAGTTCGGAAAGAACTTCTTTTAAATTTGCTTGAATGCTCATTATCTGTTATACTTTCTATTTTTTTATCAGGCTTTATTCGGTTTTTCCGGCATCCGGAAATTCAGGTTTCACATCCGGTTCGGCTTCGTATGGGTAAACATCCATGATGGCGGTTTCGGCTACGGACGCAATCACGTAGTCTGCCATTGTACCTTTCATTCCTTCGTCCAGTTTCTTTACAGCGTCGCGAAGGTCGGAAGCTTGTACCAGTACGGTAGTGGAGGTCTTTTTCTCTGCTCCGCTTTTTTCGTCCAGCGTAATGAAGAACAGCTTGCACTTAAACCAGCGGTCGGCTGCATCTTCTTCAGAGGGGAACAGTTCGCTGTAGTTGGCGCGTTTGATGTCCGAAACAGTGAACTCACCGCTGATATACGGAGTGATTTCTTCAATAATACGGGCTTCTGCTTCAGTAAAGCTCAGCGCGTCAACCAAATAGGGTTCCGTTACTTTCTTATTCATGCCGTTTTCCATGACTTTTTCGTAACGTATCTTACATTCAAACCAAGTATGCATCATAAAAGTTTATTGTTTTATTGAATATTAAATTGGATACAAAGATACAATTTATTTAATCTTCGTCTCCCATTTTACTTAATTTCTTCATGCTTTCCTTATTCCACTAGTTTGCAGCTGTTCAATTGCATGAATTCGTGAATCACTTTTTCATGATCGCCCATTAATATGATGTGATGGTTACCCAAAGGATTACGCATAAAATAGTCTACGGATTTGTCCAGTTTGATTCTTGCCTGGGTGCGGCAGGCATTGATGTAGTTGGTATTTTCTATCAGTTGGCCTGTGGAAACGAAATACTCGTCCAGACACTCTCCCGCGCATTTTATCATCGTGATGCCTCCTGGATGCAGAATACCCTGTATGGCTATCCCGGTCTCCGTTTCAAAATGATTCCGGATGATAAACTGATCCACCATTTTGGTGGCAATCGTACAGTGAGCCATCACTATTTCGTTCTGGTCATCGTTGATGAATGCCGGATTCGCCATGAATCCTGCCTGGCCGGTCAGTGTCTTGGCGATGAGCAGAGTAAAGATGGATTGCAAGTCTCCTTCACATCCGGCCGGGATGCCTTCATCATTCAGCAGGGCAAGTGCCAGACATCCGGTAGTTCCTAATTTCTCAATCAACGAGAAGCAGGAGAGGGTTACCGCATCCAGCTTTTTCTTTTCGCAGATTATTTTCACGGCCTGATAAAGACGCATGGCTTTCAGCAAATCTTCCGGAGTCCCTTCCCGGCAGGCAATGGCACGGTTGGCAAATACGGACGCCTCATATCCTATATCATCATCCTTTATCTGATAAAACAGACAATACACTTCCTCCATGGGGATATCAATGAACTCTATTCCCCAGCGGCGTTTGGCAAGCAGGTAATCTACATTGCTGGCCACCAGCCACGGAGAAGAATATCCAACAACTCCGATTCGTTTTCCTCTTACCTCGCGCTGGGCGGCGAAAGCCTTGTGATGATCTATCAGTTGTTTCACCATATTGGGGATAGTGCCATGAATAATATGTACTTTCATTCCTTTGCTTCGTATCCATGTAGCTATTTCCAGGGAAGCAGCCAGTGAGTTCTGTTGTCCGTCGGTCAGCAGATGGATAGGATAGGGAAGTAGTTCGAAGTGTTGGGTGACCATTTTTTCTACCCCGCCCGAAGCGATGAAAGCCATCCGGTAGGCATCTGCCGGAATACTTGCAGCCTCTGTATATGGTACCAGATGAAGCGTGAAAAACTTCTCGATTTCCACAAATAAATCTTTATGGCAATCATATACAGATTCAATTCTGTTCAAGGAGGACTGGAAGGTTATCAGGTATAGATTCATTTGATATTTTGCTTTGTTTTACTGGAACAAACTTACATGTTTTTTTTTAATAACCCTAAAAAATGCGCATTAAGATAACAAAGATTTAAATTCTTAATTAATTGTTTGCTCGGTTGGTTGCGAAAGTCTATCTTTGCACTTCGATTAAATAATTTTTATAACATTATGCCAATAATATCCATCAGAGGAAACGAGATGCCCGCATCGCCAATTCGCAAATTGGCACCGCTGGCCGATGCTGCAAAACAGAGAGGAATTCATGTGTATCACCTGAATATCGGTCAGCCCGACCTGCCTACTCCGCGAGCGGCCCTTGATGCGATTCGTAATATTGACCGTACCGTTTTGGAATATAGTCCCAGCCAGGGATACCGCAGCTATCGCGAGAAACTGGTGGGTTATTATAAGAAATATGACATCAACTTGTCTGCCGATGATATCATCATCACTACCGGAGGTTCGGAAGCGGTGCTGTTTGCTTTTCTGAGTTGCTTGAATCCGGGAGATGAGATCATTGTGCCGGAACCTGCCTATGCCAACTATATGGCGTTCGCCATTTCGGCCGGAGCCGTGATCCGCACGGTGACGACTACCATCGAGGAAGGGTTCTCCCTGCCGAAAGTGGAGAAGTTCGAGGAGTTGATAAACGAACGCACAAAAGCTATTCTGATCTGTAACCCGAATAATCCGACCGGCTATTTGTATACCCGCCGCGAGATGAACCAGATTCGTGACATGGTGAAGAAGTATGATCTTTACCTGTTCTCGGATGAAGTGTACCGCGAGTTTATCTATACCGGTTCTCCTTATATCTCTGCCTGTCACTTGGAAGGCATTGAAGAAAATGTGGTACTGATAGACTCGGTGTCCAAGCGTTATTCCGAATGCGGTATCCGTATCGGTGCGTTGATTACCAAGAATAAGGAAGTGAGAAATGCCGTCATGAAGTTCTGCCAGGCACGTCTGAGCCCTCCTTTGATCGGTCAGATTGCTGCCGAGGCTTCATTGGATGCCCCCGAAGAGTACACACGCGAGACGTATGACGAATACGTGGAGCGCCGTAAGTGCCTGATTGACGGGCTGAACCGTATTCCGGGTGTTTATTCGCCCATACCGATGGGTGCATTCTATACGGTTGCCAAATTGCCGGTGGACGACAGCGAGAAGTTCTGTGCATGGTGTCTGTCGGAATTCAACTATGAAGGCGAGACGGTCATGATGGCTCCGGCTGCCGGATTCTATACCACTCCCGGTGCAGGCCGTAATGAGGTGCGTATTGCCTACGTGTTGAAGAAAGAGGATCTGGTCCGTGCGTTGTTCGTACTGCGTAAGGCATTGGAAGCATATCCCGGAAGGGTAGAAGACTGATATGGACTGGAAGCTCTTTATTGCCAGACGCATCTATCGCAGCAATGAGGGTGGAAAAGAGGTGTCCAAGCCTGCCGTCCGCATTGCTATGCTGGGCATAGCCATCGGGCTGGCCGTCATGATTGTGTCGGTAGCGGTGGTGATCGGTTTCAAACATGAGGTACGCGACAAGGTGGTAGGCTTGGGGTCCGATATCGTAATAACTAACTTCGACTCCCAGCAATCTTATCAGACGGTTCCCATCGTTGCCAACGACAGTTTGCTCCATCTGTTGAAAACACTGGAAGGAGTGAAGCACGTGCAGCGCTATTCCACCAAGCCGGGAATGATTATGACAGACGACAGCTTTCAGGGAATGGTACTGAAAGGTGTTTCTCATGAATACGACTGGAGGTTTTTAAAGAATCATTTGCAGGAAGGGGAAATTCCTGTTTTCTCGGATACTGCCTCTACCAATAAGGTATTGGTGTCCCGCACTATTGCCGACAAGCTTCATCTGAAACTGGGTGATAAAATCTATACCTATTATATAGAGGATAATGTGCGCGCCCGCCGTCTTACTGTCGCCGGCATCTATCAGACCAATTTTTCCGCATACGATGATTTGTTTCTGATAACCGACTTATATACGGTGAACCGTTTGAATGGCTGGCAGAAAGGGCAGGTGAGTGGTATGGAACTGGAAGTGAATGAGTATAGCCGGTTGGAGCCGGTGAAGGAGGAAATCCGTGCACGGGTGGATACGCAGGTGGATGCATACGGAGGTACTTACTATACTCAGACGGTGGAGGAAGTCAATCCTCAGATATTTGCATGGCTGGATTTGCTGGATATGAATGTGTGGGTTATCTTGTTTCTCATGACGGGGGTGGCCGGATTCACCATGATATCCGGTTTGCTGATTATCATTCTGGAGCGTACCAATATGATCGGGGTGCTGAAAGCATTGGGAGCTGATAATTTTGCTATCCGTAAGATATTCCTCAGTTTTTCTGTATTCTTGATAGGCAGGGGGATGCTATGGGGAAATATCATCGGGGGTGGCATTATGCTTTATTCAATCTCAATTTCATCTTTTCAAACTGGACCCTGCCACTTATTATGTAGATCGTGTTCCTGTTGAATTCAACATTTGGATTTATTTGTTGCTGAATGTCTGTACTTTGCTGGTGTCGGTGCTGATGCTTGTCGGGCCGTCATTTCTGGTGACGCGTATTCATCCGGCAAAATCTATTCGGTTTGAATGAGAAGATTCTCTTTCTGCGTTTTCCGTATATCCGGTATTAATCCTTTTTTCCTATAATGCTAAGGTCTTTTTCCCTTATGATTAAGTCTTTTTTATGCGGTAATGTACTACAGTCTCCTACAGTGAATCGTATAGTCCATTATAGTGGACTGTACGGTCTGATGTAATGGACTGTACAGTCTGTTGTGAAAGTCTGTAGTAGTTGATAGAAAGAAAAGACCTAATTGTTAGGAAGAAATGCTTTAGTCGGGCGGATGTGTTAGAACCAACCCTGCTGCGAATTCGTGACAGGGCCGGTTCTTTATAGAGAGAATGTAAAGTTACGTATAGTATGTCACTTCCTTCAGTTCACAGTTTGCAGAAGAAAGAAACGAAGAAAGGCATGCTTATGTTTATCAGTATGCCGTGGACGATGGCCACGGGTACGGCTTCCGGTCCGGAGCAGCGTGCGATGGCTGCCAGGGAAATGTCGGAAGAACCGATGCCCGCCGCCGAGATAGGCGCCAGATAACCGAAATATTTGCGGAAAAGGGGAGCTCCTATCAAGGCGGTCATTTCCCGGAAAATATTGGATAGTAGTGCGATGGTCCCCAATTCGGTAGCAAGCTGCACACCGATGGAGGGGGATTTGATCTGCGTGATAAGGATGGAGGAAACGGAATAATAGGAGAATCCGCTTCCGACAGCCATGCAGTCGAAAATACTCCAGCGGCTCAAGAGAAAGCCTCCGATGGCGGAAAACAGCAGAGTGCCGCTTACGGTGGCAAGGGGTACAAGCAGTGTTCTGAAATTGAGGGATAAGACAAACTGCCTGAGGTTGCGGTTGCTTCCAAGATTAATGCCGAGTAACAGCATCAGTACATATAGTACATATACAGAGGTTTGGTGTACGTCGAAGTCCACCGCATAGCTGACTCCGGCTACGCAGCCAAACAAGAAAAAGGCTAGAGTTACAAGACTACTTTTCACCGCTTGCCCCCTTTCCTTTGAAAAAGATGTGGTATACTGCAAGGGAGGCCATCATGCTGCCCAATATGCTTAATGAGGAGATGACGGCTGCCTGGCCGCAGAAGTAACCAAGATTGTCAATAATCAGTCTGTTAAGACCAATAGAGAGACCGAGTAAGAAAAGTAGCAGACAGACCACGATATGGATGAGAGGAGTGATCTTGCGTACTTGGGATTTGTGGCGTAAGGGATAGCCTATAAGGACTCCGACAGCCATTATAGAAATGAAAGTAAACATGAGATTCAACTGTTTTTCTGATTTTACAATATTACTTATAACACGCTTTTGGACAAACGCATTTACGGTATGTTGGTAAAGTTGAAAGAACGGATGGACCAGATTATTTTCATACTTATGCTTTCAATTTGAAACTTTTTGTTGTTTTTAAAACGGGTGCAAAAGTAGAATAATTGTCTTTAATATGCAAATAATATACATATTAAATCTTATTGAAGCGAAATATGATATAAAACAAACAATATTTGTGATATTTCGTTGTAAAACGAAGGTTTTAAATTGTTACATTTATAGTTTTACCGAATAATATTGCATGTGCATGGGTGGGTGAAAACAATGAAAAAGGGGCTGTTTGGGGTGTGTTAGAGAATATGAAGCGATAAAAGGTTTCAATTTGTTATGCTGGATAATGTGATACTCTTCTGTTTTTTCAGGCAGTGATTACATTGGTGGAAAAGTGTTTCTTGCATAACCTTTCTTGGCGGATAAAAACAAATCAGGGTTTGTATAAACAAGCCCTGATTTGTTTTTGTCGGATCAAGATGGATAACCGGATTTAGAATTCAAATTTTTCTAATTTCATCTTGCCCAATTCTTGCAATTTAGGAACCAAGGTTATAAAATGTGCAGCTTTTTCGTGTGCATCCAGTGACTCAGCATCTTTCCATGTTTCGCAAATCATAAGGACATCTTTCCGTGTCGCGCTCTCAAAGATATCATAAGCGATGCAACCCTTGTCGTTTAAAGATTGCGCTACCAATTCCTTTGCTGTTTCTAAGACAGCATTGCGGTTACTCTCGTTTACTTGGATAAAAACATTTAATCTGATCATAATTCGTATTATTAAATTAAGAAATGTATAGTTGGTTTCATTCTCTTTTTATTTTCTCATAAACTCATTTTTCCGTCTGAATTTACGTTGTAATTTGAATACCCCATTCCATGCAGGTTGCAGAAAATCGAATAAGGGGAGTAGTGCACAGAACTTCCGTTCGCCAAAAACTTTGGCGGTTTTTCTGAAAACAATCAGTTGCATCGTGAAGCGTGCTGACCATAGCAAAACGGCAATGCCTGCAATAGTCCATTGGTGGAGAAGAATACTGGTGGTTATAGTGGCGATGATGGCTGTATAGAACAAGAATCTGCTGCAAGTCTCAAATCCCATGAGATAACGGGCGGTTCCATGAAATAACCGGCTGGTAGCCGCATAGCTTATTTTCTCTTCACACCATATTCTTTTATATTTAGGCATGGCGATTCGCATCAGACTTTCAGGGCTGGCTTCAACTCGTGTATTGTGTGCACGGGCTGTTTCATTGATGAACAAATCATCTTCTCCACGTTGCAGATTCAGGTGGGAGGCAAATCCCTTCTGCTTGTAGTACAGCGTTTTCCGATAAGCCATATTCCGTCCTGTGCCCATGTAGGGATGTCCGGACACAGCCATACCCAGATAACGCATAGAATTCAGCAACGTGTCGAAAGTGATTTTCTTATTAAACCATCCCGGTACTTTTTCGTAGTTGCTGTAGCCTAAAACGATTTCGGTGGCAGGTGTGAAATTACGTGCCATCTGTTTCAGCCATTGATTGCTTTGCGGACGGCAATCGGGTTCGGTAAATACCAGCCATTCATGGCGGCTGGCTTTAATTCCCATTGTTATTCCCAGTTTCTTGTGGCTGATGTAGCGTGCACTGTCGGGGATAAAGGTATGATAGAGATTGGGATATTTGTCTTCCAGTAATTTCAACGTATTGTCACAATCATCTGCCGGGCGGTCGTAAATCACAATCACTTCGAATTCCGGATAGTCCTGCTCTAAAATAAATGGGAGGTTTTCTTGTAATTCGTGGGCTGCGTCTTTTGCCACAATGATGACAGACAGTGGAGGATTTTGGGTATTTATATCAGTGGCATATGCTGTTTCTCTGCTGTGAGTGTATAGTTTGTTATATAGCCCCAGATAGTAAACGGCCTGCGTGGTGAATAAGGCTCCCGAAGCTATTGGTAAGATTGTATCTATGGTGAATGGTTCCATGTGTGATCTGTTTTAAAAACGTGCAAAAATACAGCAAATAATTGAATTGTAGCAGGATGAATATTCTTTATTTATTCAAAAGTTCAGATTTAATTATAATTTAATGTTAAAAGTGTGTTTCCGTGAATATTTTTCAAGTATAATTGCTATATTTAAGGAAGTTAACTGAAACCTGTAACAAGTCCTGACCAACGGGCAATTATTATGAGAATACAATTTGAGATTAAAGAAAGTTTGATCAATATACTTGATCAGCTTATGCATTCCGACTTTTGGGCTACGGAAATCAAGGAAGATGAGTCAGGAAAGAAGATTATCAAGATTAAAGACTTGGCTTATAACTTAGAAGCCGTGGCCGAGGTGATGGGGAATGAAATTTTTATTAGAACTGCTTTGTCTAAGTACACGTATCGTATTTATGAGGTGAAGGGGGAGTGCTGGTGCGAGTATGTGGGGGCCTATCGCGGTTTTTTGGAACAGAAGCTCCTTCCAATAATTACTCCGAAGGAAAATCTGTTGGAATGTGAGGTGCTGGATAGTTCCATATTAGGAGGCAAACAGAAAACTTTGCGTGAGTATGCGGAAGATAATTTAAAGCTAAAGAAGTTCCGTGAACAGAATTTTGGTAATAATGGATTTTCAAAAGCGGATCATCCACGGCGTGTGTATGATGAATTTATAAAAGAAGATTTCATTCCGGAAGATAAATAAAAACAGCGCCGCTTTGCATCAAAGCGGCGCTGTTTCTTATTTATTCAGGCAGTTGGAGTTGGTTTATACTAACTCTTCTGAGGTATATCCTTGGGCAATGCACGACAATTGTAAGCCGATGCCATAATTTCACCATATGCTCCTGCTGAACGGAGAGCGAAAAGGTCGCCACGGTGTGCTTTGTTCAAATCAATAGCCTTGCCGAATACATCGGATGATTCGCAGATGGGGCCTACCACATCGTAAGTTTCCATAGGTTCTTCCGAAGTGATATTTTCTATTTTGTGGTATGCCTGATAAAGGGCAGGACGAATCAAGTCGGTCATGCCGGCATCTAATATGGCAAACTGTTTGTTGGTTCCTTGCTTTACATAAATCACTTTGCTGATAAGGCTGCCGCACTGTCCTACTACGGCACGTCCCAGTTCGAAATGTAAAGTCTGCTGGGGGCGCAGTTTCAGATGCTTGTGATAAGTGGCAAAGTATTCCGTGAAGTTGGGGATGGCTTGACGGTTGGGGTGTGCATAATCAATTCCTAAGCCGCCGCCTACATTGATATGTTCTACTATGATTTGGCGGGCATAGAGTTTTTCCTGTAGTTCGTTTACACGGTTGCACAAGGCTACAAAATCACCCATATCCAGAATCTGAGAACCGATGTGGAAATGTAAGCCTACAAATTTTACATGAGGCAATGTTCCGGCCATATCAATCACTTTGTCCATATCTTCCATGCTGATCCCGAATTTGTTCTCTGCTAGTCCGGTGGTGATATTTGCATGGGTATGCGCACCTACATTCGGATTGATACGGAAAGCTACACGGGCTGTTTTGCCTTTGGCGGCAGCCAGTTCGTTAATGATTTCCAGTTCGGGTACGGACTCTACGTTGAAGCAGAAAATATCATAATCCAGACCCAGATTAATTTCCCAGTCTGTCTTGCCTACACCAGCATAGACTATTTTGTTTGTCGGGAATCCGGCCTTAATGGCTGCGCGGATTTCTCCGCCACTTACACAGTCGGCTCCCAGACCGCTTTCGCGGATAATTGTCAGGACTTTGTGGTTAGCATTGGCCTTCACGGCGTAATGCACGCAGAAATTATTGTATTTGCCTGCTTCTTTGTTGATGCATGACAAGGTTTCTCGCAGCACATTGACATCGTAATAGTAGAAGGGAGTTTCCAACTCTCTGAACTTGTTTACGGGGAATGTTCCTTTCATATTGTATTTTGTTTTTATGAGCAAGGGCGAATTAAATTCGCCCGAAAACACCAACTTTGTAGAGTGGGATGTATTCGGGCGGATTCAATCCGCCCCTACAGTAGAAATTATTTATTGTTGAATAAATGATCGCTTAATGACTGCAATGCTTTCTTCTTGTCTTCTTCACGAATCAGGAAAGAAATATTGTAGTTGCTACCGCCGAATGAAATCATACGTACCGGTATGTCGCGCATGGCGTCCAACGCTTTGGCTTCAAAGCCTACGTTTTCCCATTCCAGGTCACCGACTACACAGATGATACACATATCCTGATCTACGGTTACTGTACCATATTTCTTCAAGTCGTCCAGAATTTCATTCAGATGTTTGGTGTTATCAATGGATACGGAAACACCGACCTCTGAAGTACAGATCATGTCGATAGAGGTCTGATAGCTTTCGAAGATTTCGAATACTTTGCGCAAGAAGCCGTGGGCCAGTAACATACGGCTTGATTTGATCTTGATGGCAGTGATGTTGTCTTTGGCTGCAACTGCCTTGATTTTGCCTTTTTCCGTATCATTGGAAATCAAAGTCCCCGGGGCTGTAGGTTCCATTGTATTAAGCAGACGGACGGGAATATTGGCATATTTGGCAGGCTGTACGCAAGTAGGGTGCAGAATCTTCGCACCAAAGTAGGCCAACTCGGCAGCTTCTTCGAAGTGCAGGTGACGTACAGGAGAAGTCTTGTCTACGATGCGCGGGTCATTATCGTGCATACCGTCAATATCTGTCCATATCTGGATTTCGGAGGCGTTTACAGCGGCACCGATCAGTGATGCGGTATAGTCGCTTCCGCCACGTTGCAGATTATCTATCTCGCCATAGGCGTTACGGCAGATAAAACCTTGTGTGATATAAATTTCAGCATCCGGATGTATTTCCAGCTGTGCGGCCAGTTTTTCTTTGATATATACAGGATCGGGCTCCGAGTTCTTGTCCGTGCGCATGAATTCCAATGCCGGAAGTAAGATGGCGTTGACCCCTTGTTCCTGCAAATAGTTGGTAACCATGTTGGTGGAGATCAATTCGCCTTGTGCCAGGATTACTTTTTCTTCGAACAGTGTGAAAATATCTTTTGTATACGAACGAATATAATCGAACTGTGCTTTTATAAATTCCTGTGTTTTCTGCTTATACTCGTCAGTAGAATAAAGTTCATTAACATGCTGTTTATATTTAGCCTCCAGTCTGTTAATGATTTCATTCGCACCTTCGGGATTTTTCTTATACAGATAATCCGAAATTTCAACCAACGTGTTTGTTGTTCCAGACATGGCTGAAAGTACAACAATCTTCTGTTCACCGTCGGTAATTAATTTGGCTACTTCTTTCATTCTTTGTGCAGAACCTACCGAAGTACCTCCAAACTTTAAAACTTTCATTTTTCGTTTCGTATTTTAATTGTTCCTATATTGATAATTAGCGTGCAAATATACAAATAAGACTGCAAAAATCAGCATTTTAGCGATGATATTTATCATTCATCTACTTATTCTGCCGTTTCTTGGGGTGTAACTGTCGTTTTTTCTCCTTTTTCGGTCTCATTTTGACTTCTTTCCATCCGGCTGTATTCGTGAGTCACTTCTTTGATATGATGATTCTCAAAGCGGTAGACAACTCCCGGATATTCCGACAGGAGATGCAGATTATGGGTGGTCATCATGATGGCGGAGCCTGTAGCACAAATGGATTTCAGAAGTTCTACAATTTTGCGCCCTGTTTCGGTGTCCAGGTTACCCGTCGGCTCGTCGGCCAGAATAATGTCCGGCCGGTTCAGGATGGCACGGGCGATAACAATGCGTTGTTGCTCGCCACCCGATAGCTCGTTGGGCATTTTGTATCCTTTGCCGGTCATTCCCACTTGGTCCAGTACTTCTTCAATGCGTGCTTTGATGGTTGCTTTGTTTGTCCATCCGGTGGCGCGCAATACAAAACTGAGGTTTGCGTGTACGGTGCGGTCTGTCAGTAACTGAAAATCTTGAAAGACAATGCCTAAACGGCGACGCAGTTCGGGAATATGCTTCCGCTTGATGTTAGTCATGTTGTAGCCTAACACCTCAGCTTCTCCTGACTGTATATCCAGCTCACCGTAAATTGTTTTCAGTAATGAGGTTTTTCCGGAACCGACTTTTCCAATGAGGTAAACAAATTCACCCTTGTTCAGTTCCAGGTTTACATCTTCCAATACGCCTAACTCTTGTTGGTTGATATATACGTTTTTATATCGAATGAGAGCTTCGTCCATCATTTTAATGTTTTTTCCACGTAGCGCTATGACGTTCTTTCAATTCACGGGCAAGGTCTTCGATGCGATAGCCTTTTGAGGTGAGCAGTACAATCATGTGGTATATCAGATCGGCTCCTTCGTAGATGAGGCGTTCGTCGGTTCCGTTACAAGCTTCGATAACCGTTTCCACGGCTTCCTCGCCTACTTTCTGTGCCATTTTGTTGATACCGGATTCGAACAGGCTGGTGGTGTAAGAGCCTGCAGGCATTTCCTCGTGACGTTTGTCAATGAAATCTTGTAATTCCTTCAGGAACATGATGTCTTCTTTGTTTTCTTCTCCCCAGCAAGTATCTGTTCCGGTGTGACATACAGGACCTGCCGGATTTACTTTGATCAGCAGGGTATCCTTGTCACAGTCTTCTTTTATAGAAACAACATTCAGGAAATTCCCGCTTTCTTCACCTTTTGTCCACAGACGGTTCTTGGTACGGCTGAAGAAGGTTACTTTACCGGTTTCCACTGTCTTTCGGTATGCTTCTTCATTCATAAACCCTAACATCAGTACTTTGCTGGTGCTGTTGTCTTGTATGATGGCGGGGATCAACCCGTTCATTTTTTCGAAATTCAAATCCATTTTTCTATATTTTATTGTTATATTATCGGTGTTGTATAGAACTTGTTTAAAATTTCATCAGCATCGTCATTCAGAGTGGAATGAGGATCTGAAGGTCGTTTGCCAGTCTTTCATCCTGTTTGGGATGGTAGTGGAAACAGATTTAGATGCAATTAAAAACAGAGTTATAACCTCACATTAATTCCTTGCTCGCAAAGATACTGTTTTAATTCGGGAATTTTAATTTCTCCGAAATGAAAAACGCTGGCTGCTAATGCAGCATCTGCTTTCCCTTTTGCAAATGTATCGCGGAAATGTTCCATGCATCCGGCGCCTCCAGATGCGATGACGGGAATTGTCAGTAAATCCGCCAGGGTGGAGAGGGCTTCGTTGGCATATCCGTTTTTCACTCCGTCATGGTTCATGCTCGTGAAAAGAATTTCTCCTGCCCCGCGGTTGTTCACCTCTTTAGCCCAGTCAAACAGGTACTTGTCGGTTTCAATCCGGCCGCCGTTCAGATAGCATTTCCACCCGGTTTCAGTCTGCTTGGCGTCAATGGCTACCACACAGACCTGTGAACCGAAATGTTTGGCAATCTTGTCTACCAAATCCGGATTGCGGATGGCTGATGAATTGATAGAAACTTTGTCAGCTCCTGCATTCAATAGCCGGTCTACGTCGCTCAGTTCGTTTATACCTCCTCCTACAGTAAAGGGGATATTGATATTGGCCGCTACCCGTTTTACCAAATCGGTAAAGGTTTTGCGCCCTTCATGGCTGGCAGTGATATCGAGAAAGACCAGTTCGTCAGCTCCCTGTTCACTGTAGGTACGCCCCAGTTCTACCGGATCACCTGCTTGACGTAAGTTTACGAAATTGGTTCCTTTTACGGTCTGCCCGTCTTTGATGTCCAAGCAAGGTATGATTCTTTTTGCTAACATGATTTGCTCTTACATGAAACGGTTTAAGTCTTTCAATGTAATTTTTCCCTCGTATAATGCCTTGCCGAAAACAACAGCCGGAACTTTGGCTATTTCCAGGTCGATAATGTCCTGTATACAGCTTACTCCTCCGCTGGCTATCAGATGCATATTCGGGAACTCCTTCAGGATTTGCTGGTATAGTTCCACGGAAGGCCCTTGCAACATTCCGTCACGGCTGATGTCGGTACATAACACCTTGAAAACCCCTTCTTTAGTATAATCTTTCAAAAAAGGGATCAACTGCTGCTGACTTTCTTCTTTCCAGCCATTGACAGAAATTTTATTCTCCTTTACATCAGCTCCCAGAATGATTTTCTCGTTTCCGTATTGTTCCAGCCATTTTTTGAAAAGCCCGGGATTTTTCACGGCTACGCTGCCCAGGGTTACCATTTGTGCGCCATTGTCGAAAGCGATGACTAGGTCCTCGTCTGTTTTTATCCCTCCTCCAAAATCAATGACCAGAGAAGTGCGGCTGGCGATTTGGTCTAGTACACGGTAATTCACAACATGGCGTGAAACTGCTCCATCCAGATCGACAATGTGCAGACGATGAATCCCATGGGCTTCAAATTCTTTGGCAACCTCAACCGGGTTTTCGTTATATACTTTCTGTGTGTTATAATCTCCTTGAGAAAGACGGACGCATTTGCCATCAATAATGTCGATGGCAGGAATTAACTCTATCATATCTATTTCTTCTTATGCATTGTTATATATAATGTAATGGTTCACAATTCTAAAAAGTTCCTCAGGATTCGTTCGCCCACGGCTCCGCTCTTTTCCGGATGGAACTGTGTCGCATAGAAATTATCTTTGTGCAAGGCCGAACTGTAGGGGAGGATATAATCTGTTTGTGCTGCCGTAAACTCGTTCAGAGGCACATAGAAGCTATGTACGAAGTATACAAATTCTTCTTTGGTGAATCCTTTGAACAGGTCGCTGCGTACATGAGTCAGGGTGTTCCATCCCATATGGGGTACTTTGTCTTCATGCCGGGTGGGGCTGAACAACTTTACATCAGTATCAAAGATGCCCAAGCAGTCAGCATTTCCTTCTTCGGAGTGCCGGCACATCAGCTGCATTCCCAGGCAGATACCTAGTACAGGTTGTTTTAAGTTTTTAATAACTTCATCCAACCGGTTTTTCCGGAGATGGCTCATGGTTGTTTCGGCTTCGCCCACACCGGGGAAGATAACTTTGTCGGCACTCATCAATACTTCCTTATCGGAAGTGATGGTTGCTTTTACTCCAAGGCGCTTCAGTGCATAGTCTACGGAGTAGATGTTTCCTGCATTATATTTTACGACAGCAATTTTCATCAGCTAAAGATAACTGTTTTATTTTTATAAGCCAATACTTTTCGTTCAATATGTTTCTGAACAGCACGAGAAAGGACTATTTTTTCCAAATCTTTACCTTTACTTACTAAATCCTGCACAGTGTCCTTGTGTGTGATGCGTACTACATCTTGCTCAATGATAGGACCGGCATCCAGTTCGGAGGTAACATAATGGCTGGTCGCACCAATGATTTTTACTCCTCGTTCAAACGCTGCATGATAAGGTTTTGCACCAACGAACGCAGGGAGGAAAGAGTGGTGTATGTTGATGATGCGGTTGGGATATGCTTCAATCATTTGTTCGGAAATCACTTGCATATAGCGTGCCAGTACAATGAAATTGATGTTATGTTTTTCCAACAGCTCCATTTCTGCTTTTTCCTGTTCCTTTTGTTCTCTTTAGTAATAGGGAAGAGATAGAACGGTATACCGAAACGTTCTGCCACATGCTGAAGGTCGGGATGGTTACTTATAATCAGCGGAATTTCCACATTCCATTCTCCGGCCGTGTAGCGTGCCAGCATATCGAACAGGCAATGGGACAGTTTGGAAACAAATATGGCCATTTTGGGTTTTACATCCGAGAAATAAAGACGGAATTTCATTTCATATTTTTGGGCATACAAGGTTTCAAAATAATCTTCTATTTTATTTTTAGGAATAAAGAAATCCTTTATTTCCCATTCTATACGCATGAAAAATATATTTTCTACATGGTCCACATATTGGTCTAAGTAGACAATATTACCTTTGTTAATTGTAATAAAGTTTGTGACTTCTGCCAAAATGCCTGGTTGGTCTGGGCAGTGCAACAATAATTTTGCAGTTGTATTCATCTTTTTCCCTAATTTTCGATTTTAATCTATTGAGTGCACAAAAATAGCGAATTATTGCCAATAAGCTAAATTTTATAACAAGAAGTTTGTTGAAAAGATTAAAATAATAACAATATCGTAATTTTTAGGGTGGGGAGGTGAAGGGAGTTGGAAAATATTTTTTTTATGGTTTTTGCCAAAACGCTTGCAGATTTAAAAATAATGCGTACCTTTGCACCCGCAATCGAGAGAGAAAGCGTCGGAAGAGAGACTATCAAAATTATTGGTGCGTTAGTTCAGTTGGTTAGAATACATGCCTGTCACGCATGGGGTCACGGGTTCGAGTCCCGTACGCACCGCAAGTCTTTTTCCGATTTATCAAAATTACTGGTGCGTTAGTTCAGTTGGTTAGAATACATGCCTGTCACGCATGGGGTCACGGGTTCGAGTCCCGTACGCACCGCAAGTCTTTTTTGATTTATTAAAATTATTGGTGCGTTAGTTCAGTTGGTTAGAATACATGCCTGTCACGCATGGGGTCACGGGTTCGAGTAAAGTTTTGTTCTTCGCTCTGAAGAGCAGATTGTTGAAAAATGGTGAAGCACCTATTATCCTTCGTGTGACAATTGACGGGCAAAGTGAAGATGCCCGTATCCAAAGAAGTGTTCCTCTAAAGATGTGGAATAATGTTAAGGGATGCAGCAAAGGTAAAGACCGGGCGTCGGTGGAACTGAACTGCTATATTGAGTCGCTGACAGTCCGTTTATACCAGATTCACAAGGAACTTTTGTGTCAGGAGGCTTTGGTAATTCCTAAACATCTTTTGGTGAAGCTGTTCTCTAAAGAGGAACGCCGTATTGTTTTGGGTACGATGAAGAAGTACATGGATGACTGGACGGCATTAATCGGCAAGGAATATCAGAAATCCACTCTTTCCCGTTATGGGAACTGCTATGAATTGCTGGAGATTGTAATCCACGAATTCTACAGGAAAGAGTATATTTCCTTCAACGAGTTGAAGGGTGAGTTTATTGATGCTTTTGAAATGCACCTGCGGATAGTGAGAAAATTGTCTCAGAATACGCTGACCAAATATATGAGCTGCTTCAGAAAAATAATGTATCAAGATGAATTATTGTTGATGTGGAAATATATAAAAAATCATGCAGTCAATGTGCTAATTTAAAATAGCTTCTTCTTTTGTAAGCTTGAAACCGTACTTATTGCTTGTTCCCTTGTATTTTTTTAGTGGATCGGTTATCGCTATATCGTACTTACATTCAATCTTATTGGTTTGGTAAAATGTTAGTTTGAAATAAAAATGATTTCATGGATGGGGGTAAAACGGAACTTTGTTGTCATTCTGTCAAAAAATGAAGTTATTATGATGAAAAAGATTATAGCGACACGATAGTATAAACTATAGAATTACTAACTTTAATTTATTTTTCAATGAAAAAAGTATTATTATTTGCTGTTGTTTTTTCTTGTAGCATGTGGGCTAATGCTCAGCGTGTTACATGGGCAACCGAAGCAGGGTTATCTGCAATACAAAGAACTGGATATGGAGAATGTTGGCGTCCATCCACTCGTTTAGGGATATCTGCAGATTATAATGTTAATAATATGTTCTCTATGAAGTCGGGATTATATTATACTTTTAGAGGATACTCTGTGAATAATGGCGGAACATATAGTAATGGAGATGCTACATGGATAGAAAATGTTTCTCAGACAAGGCATTTTTTACAAGTTCCTATTTTAGCTAAATTCTCTATCCATAGCAACAATTCCACTAAATTTTTCTTTGAGATAGGATCATATATAGGATATTGTATCAAAAATCATATTGACAGCAATCCATATTATCTAACTATGCCTTCTTCCGGTTGGATTGAAGGATATCCTGGTGTGGGAGAAAGTGCGGAGGGTGGTAGCAACCAGTTTCTATATCAGCATGCGAGAAATTTCGACTGGGGAATGGCATCCGCTGTAGGTCTTGAAAATCGGAGGTGGACGGTTAAGCTTCAATATGAAATGTCACTTGGGAAAGAATCTAAAAATGATAATATAGGTGTGAATTATAACAGTTTAACCCTCTCTGTTGGTTATAAGCTAAATGTAAAACAATAAGATAATATATCGTTGGATTTTATATTTGTAATTATATCGGTATTTTTTAGCATGCTTCTATACGAAATATTATAAGAAATGCTTGGAAAAATCTTTGAGAGGATATGTGTTGATTTATTATTTTGCTTATAATATATGCCGCTGTGAATATCAGAAGAAAAGTTATTCATGGCGGTTTTGACTTTTACCTTTTTCGTATTCAACTATTCTTCTGTGTTTTAGTTGCTCTCTCAAGTTTTTTGCCTATTTTTGCTGTTGGAACATAAATCAAAGTATAATAATAAAAATACATATGAAAAACCTCAGAAGAACTTTCACCGTATTATTTGCCGCAGCTTTCAGCATGCAGGTGTTGGCACAAAGAGAAGATAAGCTTATCAATCAGGATTGGAGTTTCCGTTTTTCCCATCAAGTAAATGCTAGTGCTGCACGTAGGGTAGACTTGCCTCATACTTGGAATGCGCAGGATGCCTTGGGTGGTAAGCACGATTACAAGCGGGGAATAGGTAATTATACTAAAAAGATATTCATCCGTCCCGAGTGGCAAGGCAAGCGGCTTTTTTTACGTTTCGAGGGGGCGAATTGCGTGAGCAACGTCTTTGTAAATGGTAAACATATAGGTGAGCATCGGGGAGGCTATGGAGCTTTTGTCTTCGAGATAACCGATAAAGTGGAATATGGAAAAGAGAATACATTGCTGGTACGTGTCAATAATGGCGAGCAGTTGGATGTAATGCCATTGGTCGGTGATTTTAATTTTTATGGCGGCATTTATCGGGATGTACATCTGTTGCTGACTGATAACCTGTGTATTTCTCCGTTAGATTATGCATCGTCTGGGGTTTATCTCATACAGCAACAGGTTACGGATAAACAGGCAACTATTTGTGCACGCGTAAATCTTTCTAATGGAACGGGAGAACTCCGGAAAGTAGTGCTCCGGTTGCAGGTTAATGACGGGAAAAAGACTGTGTATGAAACGGAGAAGGAAGTAAGTATGATTCCTCATACAGATGTACAGGTAGAGAATATAGAGTTCATACTGAAGAATCCGCGTCTTTGGAACGGTATGCAGGATCCGTTCATGTATCAGGCGGTGGTGACTTTGATTAAAGACGGAAAAGAATTGGACAAAGTGGAACAGCCGTTAGGGTTACGTTATTACGTTACGGATCCCGATAAAGGTTTTTTCTTGAATGGAAAATACTTGCCGCTGCATGGTGTATGCCGTCATCAGGAGAGGGCGGAAGTGGGTAATGCTCTTTGTCCGGTGCATCACGAGGAAGATACTCGTATCATGCTTGATATGGGGGTGAATGCTGTTCGTCTGGCACATTATCCGCAAGCTACCTATATGTATGATTTAATGGATAAACATGGTATTGTTACTTGGGCTGAGATTCCATTTGTGGGGCCAGGAGGATACGCTGATAAAGGTTTTGTTGATCAGCCTTCTTTCCGTGAAAATGGTAAAGAGCAGTTGAAAGAGATGATACGCCAGCATTACAATCATCCTAGTATCTGTTTTTGGGGGTTGTTCAATGAATTAAAAGAGCAGGGAGACAATCCTGTAGAGTATATAAAGGAGTTGAATGCTATAGCGCATCAAGAGGATCCTACTCGTCCTACTACTTCTGCAAGTAATCAGGAGGGTGCGTTGAATTTCATTACTGATCATATAGCTTGGAATCGCTATGACGGATGGTATGGGGCTACGCCGGCTACGCTTGCCACATGGTTGGATGCTACTCATAAGAACCATCCCGAAATGAAAATTGCCATCAGCGAATATGGTGCGGGTGCTAGTATCTATCATCAGCAGGATTCATTGGTACAAACTGTTCCCGGAAGTTGGTGGCATCCAGAGAATTGGCAAACAGAATATCACATTCAGAATTGGAAAATAATAAACGAACGTCCGTATGTGTGGGCTAGTTTTGTGTGGAATATGTTTGATTTCGGTGCGGCTCATCGTACGGAAGGTGATCGTCCGGGCATTAATGACAAAGGGCTGGTAACCCATGATCGCAAGATTAAAAAGGATGCTTATTATTTTTATCGGGCCAATTGGAATCCGGAACCTATGATTTATATCGCGGGGCGTCGTAATGTGAATCGAGTGAAGCCACTCGTTGATGTACAGGTTTTTTCGAATGTAGAAGAAGTGATATTGATCGTGAATGACTGTCAGTGTGGAAAGATGAAACCAGACAGTTTGAAAGTTTGTTTGTTCAAGGATGTCCCTCTCAGAAAAGGAAGGAATGAAATAGAAGTACGTGCCAATGATAGTAAAAAACAATTGATAGATCGATGTACTTGGATATTACAATAAAACAATTGTCGCAGGGAGTTATACATTTCTTTCTGCGGCGATTGTTTTTTATTAGTTTGATTTAACCAGTTGGCTCATCGTCTTGTGTTGATTCTACATAATCAGAACTGTTGAACCGTCGTTACGGTAGTGCTATTTTATCTCCATCCCATGTTGTGACAGATGAAGAATGTAACAACCAATAAAAAAATGATAGAAGATGAAAAGGTTATTTATTATTTAACTATTGCTCTTTCCGTTGTTCAGCGTGGCAGTATGTTTTCTTAATGATATTTCTACGCTAGAAACAGAACAGTTGATAATACCCGAAAAGCTAGGAAGTGGAGAGAACCGGGGTGATTTCGACTATCCGGCTGAAAAGGCAAGATACTTGTGGTTTACTTCTTCGCGCAAGGATAACGCAGGTTGTGGGCGAGTGTATTGTGGAGTTTACCGGTGTAGATGTATGCCGCATTGAGGTTGCCGAACTGTATGTTGAGGAATCCATACAATGACAACAACTGTTCGGGAGCTTATAACAATTTGCAATCAGGTATGATTAATCTGCTCGATGCGGAAACCTTAGCGTAGCATGATATGATTTTCTTCGATTCACTCTGATAGTGATATCAACCTGTAGGGTAGCCTGTAGATTTCTTGAAACATGCGATTTGAAAGAGTGATTGGTGATACTGTCGTTTCTTTTGGGGAGGTTTCGCTGCCATCGTGCGAGGGAAAAATAGCATCCGTCGTGGAAATCCCTGTAGACCGAATGACTTATCAGACTAGTAGATGCCTGTTTCTCCACCAGTACCATATAAATCGGGTACCAGTTGTAATTAGGGCTACTGACAATCCTGTATAAAATACAGCAATGAATGCTTCCGGTAGTAAATGCAGGGTGCGTGTTAAAATACCTATGGTAATCATGAATGCCATGATAATCCACCCTTTTTACATCGAAGAAAGAGAATGGACAATTCTTGGCTTTCTTTTTGAGATATGCGATGAGTATGTTTCTTGTAAAGTTTATGAAATATCAGACCAAAGAATAACAGAAATACTATGGTAGCTTCACAGACTTTGAAGAACAAGTTTGCAAGTTTGCCTTCCGTTTTTCCGTCTTTTCTTGTTTTTCGTCTGCTGTTTTCGTATGGGTTCCTTCCTTTTTCCGTCCTTATACGCGCGTGCGAATATTATAATGTGTCTGTCTTTTTCCTCCCGTGTCCTCCGTTATAAAAACATGCTTTGTAACACATCTGTTATTCAGAGTATTACAAAAAAGTTTCAGGAAATCCGGATAATTTTTCCTTCGTATGTTTGCTGGTAATCGTTAAAAGGTCTACCTTTGCATCCGCAATCGAGAGAGATGCGGCACTTCAGACAGTGTGTGACTGACTTGGTGAAACAAACGTAGGAGAGTTTTCCTTGACAGTGTCTGCACCCAGTATCTTACCTTAGCGGGGCTAAGGGAGCGAGAACGGATAAGACGTGGGGAGGATGGACGTCCCGCCTTTTATGGAAGTTTCGAAAAAAAACTTTTTCAAAAAAAACTTTCGAAAACATTTGGTGATTACGATAAAATCTCTTACCTTTGCATCCGCTTTCGGAAACGATGGCAAGACATAAATGAGAGTTCTTTGAAAGATTTAAGATAAACAAACAAGTAGTACAAGCCGGTGCACCGTATATAATATATATATGGTGTACGGAAAAACAAGAACCGTCAATATTGATATTGATAGATTTGAAATCCTTGAGCAGATTATCAACTGAACAGTTGGAAAAGATATTATTACAATGAAGAGTTTGATCCTGGCTCAGGATGAACGCTAGCTACAGGCTTAACACATGCAAGTCGAGGGGCAGCATGGTCTTAGCTTGCTAAGACTGATGGCGACCGGCGCACGGGTGAGTAACACGTATCCAACCTGCCGTCTACTCTTGGACAGCCTTCTGAAAGGAAGATTAATACAAGATGGCATCATGAGTCCGCATGTTCACATGATTAAAGGTATTCCGGTAGACGATGGGGATGCGTTCCATTAGATAGTAGGCGGGGTAACGGCCCACCTAGTCTTCGATGGATAGGGGTTCTGAGAGGAAGGTCCCCCACATTGGAACTGAGACACGGTCCAAACTCCTACGGGAGGCAGCAGTGAGGAATATTGGTCAATGGGCGAGAGCCTGAACCAGCCAAGTAGCGTGAAGGATGACTGCCCTATGGGTTGTAAACTTCTTTTATAAAGGAATAAAGTCGGGTATGCATACCCGTTTGCATGTACTTTATGAATAAGGATCGGCTAACTCCGTGCCAGCAGCCGCGGTAATACGGAGGATCCGAGCGTTATCCGGATTTATTGGGTTTAAAGGGAGCGTAGATGGATGTTTAAGTCAGTTGTGAAAGTTTGCGGCTCAACCGTAAAATTGCAGTTGATACTGGATATCTTGAGTGCAGTTGAGGCAGGCGGAATTCGTGGTGTAGCGGTGAAATGCTTAGATATCACGAAGAACTCCGATTGCGAAGGCAGCCTGCTAAGCTGCAACTGACATTGAGGCTCGAAAGTGTGGGTATCAAACAGGATTAGATACCCTGGTAGTCCACACGGTAAACGATGAATACTCGCTGTTTGCGATATACGGCAAGCGGCCAAGCGAAAGCGTTAAGTATTCCACCTGGGGAGTACGCCGGCAACGGTGAAACTCAAAGGAATTGACGGGGGCCCGCACAAGCGGAGGAACATGTGGTTTAATCGATGATACGCGAGGAACCTTACCCGGGCTTAAATTGCAGACGAATTACGAGGAAACTTGTAAGCCGCAAGGCATCTGTGAAGGTGCTGCATGGTTGTCGTCAGCTCGTGCCGTGAGGTGTCGGCTTAAGTGCCATAACGAGCGCAACCCTTGTTGTCAGTTACTAACAGGTTCCGCTGAGGACTCTGACAAGACTGCCATCGTAAGATGTGAGGAAGGTGGGGATGACGTCAAATCAGCACGGTCCTTACGTCCGGGGCTACACACGTGTTACAATGGGAGGGTACAGAAGGCAGCTACCCGGCAACGGGATGCCAATCCCCAAAACCTCTCTCAGTTCGGACTGGAGTCTGCAACCCGACTCCACGAAGCTGGATTCGCTAGTAATCGCGCATCAGCCACGGCGCGGTGAATACGTTCCCGGGCCTTGTACACACCGCCCGTCAAGCCATGGGAGCCGGGGGTACCTGAAGTGCGTAACCGCGAGGAGCGCCCTAGGGTAAAACTGGTGACTGGGGCTAAGTCGTAACAAGGTAGCCGTACCGGAAGGTGCGGCTGGAACACCTCCTTTCTGGAGAGGACGAAAGATCGATAAGGTTTTTGTTCTTGTACTGCTGGTGTTGTTTATTTCAAGATATGATTCCGTAATGATACGGAAGAGAGAAAGTAAGAAGCCGGGTCTAATCAAACAGACTAGGTTGAACTTAGTCCTATAGCTCAGTTGGTTAGAGCGCTACACTGATAATGTAGAGGTCGGCAGTTCAACTCTGCCTGGGACTACAAACGGAATCAAGTTCGGGGGATTAGCTCAGCTGGCTAGAGCATCTGCCTTGCACGCAGAGGGTCAACGGTTCGAATCCGTTATTCTCCACTCCATCGGAAACGTAAGAAACGAAGATGAACGATCTATGACATATTGTACAAGCAAACAGTAATTTTAGTAGTAAAGAGCTGAAAGTATGAAAGTAAAAAAGGGCGCATGGCGGATGCCTTGGCTCTCGGAGGCGACGAAGGACGTGATAAGCTGCGATAAGCTGGGGGGAGATGCAAATAATCTTTGATCCTCAGATTTCCGAATGGGACAACCCAATATCTTGAAGAGGTATTATCCTACTATGTAGGAGGCTAACGCAGGGAACTGAAACATCTTAGTACCTGCAGGAAAAGAAAATAAACAATGATTCCCCCAGTAGTGGCGAGCGAACGGGGAACAGCCCAAACCATCCATGTTACGGCATGGGTGGGGTTGTAGGACTACGCCGTTGCATGAAGACATCAGAGAAGAACTTTCTGGAAAGAAAGACCATAGAGCATGACAGTTGCGTATTCGAATGTTGTCGAAGCATAGTAGTATCCTGAGTAGCGCGGAGCACGAGGAATTCTGCGTGAATCCGCCGGGACCATCCGGTAAGGCTAAATACTCCCGAGAGACCGATAGCGGACCAGTACCGTGAGGGAAAGGTGAAAAGCACTTCGAACAGAAGAGTGAAATAGTTCCTGAAACCGTGCGCCTACAAGCGGTCGGAGGAGCTCGTTAATGAGTGACGGCGTGCCTTTTGCATAATGAACCTACGAGTTGCCTTTGCCGGCAAGGTTAAGTGTGACGACACACGTATCCGAAGCGAAAGCGAGTCTGAACAGGGCGTCAAGTCAGCGGCGGCAGACGCGAAACCAAGTGATCTACCCTTGGCCAGGATGAAGTCTGGGTAACACCAGATGGAGGTCCGCACCAATAAGCGTTGAAAAGCTTCTGGATGAGCTGAGGGTAGGGGTGAAAGGCTAATCAAACTTGGAGATAGCTCGTACTCCCCGAAATGCATTTAGGTGCAGCCTTGCGGGTTACTGATGTGAGGTAGAGCGACTGATTGGATGCGAGGGCTTCACCGCCTATCAAGTCCTGACAAACTCCGAATGCGCATCAGTTCTACCGCAGGAGTGAGGGCATGGGTGCTAAGGTCCGTGCCCGAGAGGAGAAGAATCCGGACCACCGGCTAAGGTCCCGAAATGACAGCTAAGTTAAACTAACGAAGTCTGATTGCTAAGACAGCTAGGATGTTGGCTTGGAAGCAGCCATTCATTTAAAGAGTGCGTAACAGCTCACTAGTCGAGGAGTCGGGCGTGGATAATAATCGGGTATGAAGTTGTCTACCGAAGCAGTGGGATCATTAATGATCGGTAGGGGAGCATTCCATTCGGCGTCGAAGGCGTACCGTGAGCCATTCTGGAGCGTATGGAAAAGCAAATGTAGGTATAAGTAACGATAAAGGGGGCGAGAAACCCCTCGCCGAAAGACTAAGGTTTCCTGATCAACGCTAATCGGATCAGGGTCAGTCGGGTCCTAAGGCTCAGCCGAACGGCGAGGCCGATGGCAGAAACGGTTAATATTCCGTTACTACCTTTGAGGGTGACGTGGGGAAGCAGTAGTGACACTGCCGCCATCTGACGGAATAGATGGTAGGAGTCGATCATGGCAGGCAAATCCACCATGAGATCCGAACCTGACAGTATGCCGCGTCCTTCGGGACAAGGCAATAGTGCGCGTAAGCATGCAGCCGAGAAAATCCGCTAAACTTAATCCTGTAGGTACCCGTACCGCAAACGGACACACGTAGTCGGGATGAATATTCTAAGGCGCTTGAGTGATTCACGGTTAAGGAACTAGGCAAACTGACCCTGTAACTTCGGGATAAAGGGTCCCTACCCTTTTATGGGAGGGCGCAGAGAATCGGTCCAGGCAACTGTTTAACAAAAACACAGGGCTGTGCCAAATCGAAAGATCCAGTATACAGCCTGACACCTGCCCGGTGCTGGAAGGTTAAGAGGAGATGTCATCGATAAGAGAAGCGTTGAATTGAAGCCCCAGTAAACGGCGGCCGTAACTATAACGGTCCTAAGGTAGCGAAAAATTCCTTGTCGGGTAAGTTCCGACCTGCACGAATGGTGTAATGATCTGGACGCTGTCTCAACCGTGAGCTCAGTGAAATTGTAGTATCGGTGAAGATGCCGATTACCCGCGATGGGACGAAAAAAAGACCCCGTGAACCTTTACTATAGCTTATCATTGAATCTGGGCACGTGATGTGTAGGATAGGTCGGAGGCTTTGAAGCAGGTACGCCAGTATTTGTGGAGCCGCTGTTGAAATACGACCCTTTAGCTGTTCGCCCATTAAAGTGGCACGCGAGCTGGGTTCAGAACGTCGTGAGACAGTTCGGTCTCTATCTATCGTGGGCGCAGGAAATTTGCGTGGCTCTGACACTAGTACGAGAGGACCGTGTTGGACAGACCTCTGGTTTGCCGGTTGTGCCGCCAGGTGCACCGCCGGGTATCTAAGTCGGGATTGGATAAGTGCTGAAAGCATCTAAGTACGAAGCCAGCCACAAGATTAGATTTCTCAGGGTCGTTGTAGACTACGACGTTGATAGGATGCAGGTGTAAAGGTAGAGATACCAAAGCCGAGCATTACTAATTGCCCGGGTCCACTTTCCTTATATGTCGATGGTATACCTTTGGTTTTTACTACAGAATGAAATTGAACAGCTCAACAATATGTCAACCTTATTCAGGTGGCTATAGCACAAGGGTTCCACCTCTTCCCATTCCGAACAGAGAAGTAAGCCTTGTCACGCCGATGGTACTGCGTCACAGTGGGAGAGTAGTAGCCGCTGTTTGATTGAAGCCTCCGACTTGAAGAAGTTCCGGGAGGCTTTTTTTGTATAATACGCACGCATGAAATGTGGCCTCACCGTTTTTCCCCGTGGGTGTGGGTACCTTTCCCACGGAACTGTCCGGAAGGCTCCGCCATGTCCTTTCTCCGGCGGAAGCGGTTCCGGAAACCCTCGCCGGGTACTCATGTTTTAGGAATATTTATTGAATATCCCTACTTTAAGTATAAATTAGTTGGCTAATTTTATGATATTTATTGTATCTCCCACTTTAGAAGATCAGGGAGATGCACTTTTTCTTTTTCATTGAGAAAATCTTGGCTAAAGCATAATAATACAAAGGAGTTAGGAACAGTACAGTTCTTTCTTATTTATGTGTATAAGCACGCTGTTCTAATGCCGTATTATTCAGGTATCCAAAATGGCATTGGTACATTTCTTCCATAACTGGGAATATTTCTTTTGCAAGGATGTTTTATGCCTTCTTTATCCACACCTATTATCTTGGTGGTGCTTCCGCCTACGTCTATACCTATTACCATTCCCATTGTTTTTCTTTGTTTATTTTAAAATAGTGCAAATATACAGGAATTATCTAAGTGGCTATTCATATAGCTTGCAATAATTACCAATTATCTGTTCGGAATGGAGCTACAGGCAGGCCTGATGCTCCGAATAAGGTACCATCAGTATGGTTGGCCCAATTGTATCTTACGGCTACAGGATGAGGTACATCGGGTGATTGTACAATTATTTCTTTCTTTTTTACAGTTACTGTTGCCGGATAAAAAATCCGATCTGTACCTGCGATTATAAATCCGCGTACTGGGTCGGGATGCAAGAATCCTTTTCCTAAGTTTTCAAAATGGATGCGAAGGGTATTTCCTTCGATGCTGTAGCCTTTATAAACCGGATATTGAGGCATTTTTCTTTTTCCGTAAGTTTGCTTTAAAGCTAACTGTGATAGGCGAAGACCTGTTTCCAGAGTACTTTGGAAGGTATTGCTTTTTTCTTTCCCAATATCGGTGGTTATCACCATGCCTGTATGATTCAAGTGTAAAGCCTGTGCTTGTGCTTCACGCATGGCCGCCCAGTCTGAATCATCTTGTGCTTCTTCTTTTTTCTCATGATTGGGCAGTTGCACAAAGTAGAAAGGCATTTGTGGTTTTTGCCATTTATCGCGCCAGTCGGCTATCAATGACATGAATAAGTCTGCATATTCATCGCTACTTTCCAAATTACTCTTTCCTTGATACCATATAACACCTTGAAGAGGGAAAGAGGTAAGCGGATGTATCATTGCATTGAATAATCCTGTGGGATACTTAGGGTTACTTTCTGGTGAAATGGGTACAGGGGGGATTCCACTTAATGAGAGACCGGATAGGTATTTCCATTCTCCTGCCAATGAGATAGGATCTTTGCCTTTTACACTCAGCTTCATGTCTTCTGGACGGCCATATATTCCTCCTTTGCTTTTGTAATTGGTCACACGTATGGTCAGTACAGCTTTTCCGCGTTTTACCAGCTTATAGGGAATTGTGTAATAGCGGGACGCATCGGCTTTCGTGTTTCGTCCTATTTCAGTCCCGTTATAATATACGATGCTTTCATCGGCAATGTTCCCTAAATTTATTGTGACATTTTTTCTAGCCCAGTTACGTGGAATATCTATCGTTTTTCTGAACCACACTACTCCATCGAAGTCTTTCATTCCCTTATCTTCCCAGTATCCCGGAAGTTCCATTGTTTTCCAGTTTTCATCCGAATAATCAGGTTCCGCCCATACTTGGTGGTCATCGCACCATCCCATATCGTGTTCGTAAAGAGCTTGATACCACTCTTCTCTTTGACGGGCATATTCTGCTTCTATTTTTTCAGGATTGAACCCCAAGGATTCAAGCATTTCAGTTTCTTTGTTGTAACTTGGCAGGTTTTCTAACGCATCATAACTGGCCCATGCTTCTGCAGGAGTATCTTTCCAGGTACAACTTATTATACCTATGGGTACTTTCAGGTTTTTTTGTAACTGACTGGCAAAAAAATATCCGATTGCAGGGAGTCCGGTTATGGTTTCAGATGTACATTCTTTCCAACCTTCTTGTGTAGCATGCAAATCTTTCTTGGGAACTAAAGAGATTTCTTTTTTTGTCTGAAACAGACGGATATAAGGTTGGGAGGGTATATCTATGGGAGTTTCTGTTTCACATTCTCCTGTATACAACCATATTTCGCCAATCAGAATATTTTGCAGTATGTGCTCATCCCCGTCCGAAATGATAATTTCATAAGGACCTCCGGCAGATGGGGTAGGAACTTCTATTTTCCAATTTCCTTCTTTGTCAGGTGATGTCGTATAGGGATGCTTATTCCATCCCGTTTTTATTATCACTTCTTTTTTTGTAGATGAATGGCCATGAAAAATGACATTCGATTTTTGTTGTAATACCATATTGTCTGTGAATAATGCAGGCAGTGTTACTTTGGCCTCTGCCATACAAAATGCCATTAACATTCCCAATAAGATCATTTGTTTTTTCATAAGTGCCAAGTTTGTTGTGTTATTAAGTTTATAGTATTTATTTATGTTGTATAAGTCCCCGGTCTTTGAATATGAGTTGTACCAGGCGGAAAGCCAAATCAGTAAGCAATATTCCCAAGGCCGCACCAATGATGACATCAAACAGCCAGTGACGGTTATTCAGAATGCGGGTAAACCCTGTAACTATAGCTGCTGCGTATGCTACTAATCCTACCCAATATCCTTTGAATCCATATTCCTTATACAATAGGGTAGCTGCCATAAACGCTGCTGCCGTATGTCCGGAAGGAAAAGAGAAATAATTTGTGGCATCCGGGCGAAGCACCCCTGTGGTGAGTTTTAATCCATTTACTACCAGCTGCGTCAGTACGACTGACAAGACTATGAAAGTGAACAGCCGTTTCCATCCGAAATTACCTCTTATTCCTCCCAATTTCAGTCCGAATAGAAGTATGAGTGGAAAAAGTTGCAGATAATTGTCATAAGTTTGATAGAAAGCCGGAGCATGTACATTACGCAAATTACGTATGTATAGATTTGCATTTTCGAAAAAATGGGAGAATGTTCCGCTTCCGTCTTGCAAATACACTGCAATAACAAGTAATACAGCTACGTAAAACGTGATGATTGCCATCATTTTAATTTTTCCTATCATAAGTCAGTTTATTCTACGGATGAATGCCCCGAAAGTACTCATTTTCTCTTTTATCTGTTAATGCGTTAATGATAAATTTTGTTCAAAATAAGTTTCTTTAGGAATCTTATGGTTTAGTCGGTTCTTCCTTCATTTCTCCCTTGCTATATCCGCTAGGACTTATTTTATAGTATTTTTTGAATACCTCGCGGAAATATTTTACATCATTAAACCCGGTCATATCTGATATTTCGGATATATTATACTGTCCTTCGGATAGTAATTGCGCTGCCCGTTTCAGCCGGATCAGGCGGATATAGTCTGCCGGAGCTTGGTCTGTCAATGCTTTTAGTTTATTGTAGAAACTGGAACGGCTCATATTTTGTGAAGCACAGAGTGACTCCACGTTGAAACCTGAATTGTCTAGATTTTCAGTTATTGTTTCTTTTACTGCTTCCAGGAACTGTTGATCCAATGTGTTGCTATAATTTATGGAAATGCTGTCATTGTGTAGTTCCATTTCTGCATATTTGCTACGAAGTAGTGCACGGTTAGTCAGTATATTGGCTATGGATGCTTTTAGTATTCCTATGTTAAAAGGTTTTATCAGGTATTTGTCCGCACCTGTTTCCAACCCTTCAACGATATTCTTTTCGTCATTTAATGCTGTTAGCAGAATTACAGGGATATGAGACGTCAGTATATTATTCTTGATAGCAGAACACAATTCGTCCCCCCGCATTTCGGGCATCATAATGTCCGATAATACTAAATCAGGCTTAAATTCGGGGATGATTTTTAAGGCTTCTTTTCCATTGGTACATGTTTCCACTTGATAAGCTTCGGATAAAGTATGAGACAGATATTCGCGTAGATCGTCATGGTCTTCCACAACCAGGATGCGCTGTGCATTTTGAACATGCTGCCGATACTGATCTTTATAAGTGTGGGGAGAGACTGCACTAGGGGATACTGGTACCACGTTTTCTTGTTGTACCGTTTTTGTCGGAACCTGTTGACTTCGGAATTGTTTTTGGGGGAAGATAACCTTTACGCGGGTGCCTTTATTCTCTACGCTTTCTATGCTGATCTTTCCTTTATGAATACGTACCAGTTTCCACACTAACATCAGTCCGATTCCACTGCCTGTAATTTTTGCATTGATGGCATTGCTGCCCCTGAAGTGTAACTTAAATAACTTTTTCTGTTCTTTGGCAGGAATCCCGATGCCCGTGTCCGTAATCTCCAGACTCCAGTTGTCCTTGTCATGGCGGGTGATAATGTGTACCTCACCGTGGGCGGGAGTATATTTGATGGCATTTGAAATCAGATTTTTTGTGATCGAGTCCATCTTTTCTTTGTCGAACCATACATTTTGATATTCAAAGTTGCTTTTGTAGTCGAGTTTGATCTGTTTGGCTTCTGCATAACTATAAAAGGCATGGTATATTCCTTCCATATAGGTATTAAGTTCGTGTTCCGATATACGAAGGGAGGATGAGTACACATTGGCTTTGCTGAAGTTTATCAGATTGGTGGTGAGGCGTATCAAAGTGTCCACGTTCTTCATGGCTGTAAGCATATTGGCCTGACTTTCTTCACTTAAATTTTCTTTTTGTTGAATTTCTTCCAAAGGTGCCTTTATCAGTGTCAGCGGAGTACGGATATCATGCGCTGTATTGATAAAGAACCGAGTTCTTTCATCCGAGGCCTTTTTTTCTCTGCGCATGGAATGAAGGCGGAAAATGACGTATGTTGCTAAAATGATAGTCAGGACATAAATACAAATAGCCCAAAAACTGAGCCACACGGGATGTGCTACAGTTATTTTCAATATCCGCTCCTGCAACACGTGTTTATTATCCTCTTTGGAAACAGAACGTACACGCAGTGTATAGGTGCCGGGAGCAACATTAGTAAATCGGATAGTTCCTTCGTCACTGGGAGTAGTCCAGCCATCGTAGAATCCTTCCAACTGCCAGGTATATAGTATGTCCGACGGATAATCGTAATTGATAGAGGATACTCGGATGGAAAATGTATTTTGCATATATTTCAGATTCAATTTCTCTATTTGGTCGATATCTTTAGTCAGAGGAGAGTTTGGATCATTGGGATATACAGTTTGGTAGAAAATACGGAAATCGCTGAATATCATATGTGAATCTCCTGTTTTGGGCATCTCTATGTTTGGGGGGAATTCCAGTGCACCGTCTGTACTTCCGAATACGGTGTTCCCATTGGCACGTAGTACGCCGGAGCCGGCATTGAAACAGGTGGACATCAACCCTTGTCCGCGAGTCCAGTTGCGGAACTGGCGGTTGGTAGGCGAGAAAATACTGATACCATTTTCGGTACTCATCAAGATATTCCCGTCTTTTGTGGGTAGAATAACATAAATGCTGTTTGATACTAACGGGCTGTTTCCTGTATGGTAATGGGCGCTGATTGATTCTTTTACCGGATCATAAGTAAATAGTCCGGAACCACTGGTGCCAATGTAGAGTAAACCATTGTCTTCTTGGTGTAACGTATAAATGTAGGTTGCTCCACCGGGCAGAGGTATTTCATGGTATTTGCCCGAATTCCGGTCTAGTAGAAAAAGATTGGTGGAGGTACCTATCCACATAGATGTACTGTCCTTTCTTCAATGGCAGTAACAGAACCTAGTCCGGGATAAAGACGTCCTTGGCGTGTCTTCAGATTAAAGCATTTCAGATTATAATATCCTCCGGACCATATACACCCGTATCTGTCCTTTTTAATGTCGCGTATGTATTTGTCGGCACGTACATTCAGATGGAAGGATTGGGCAGGGGTGAGGTATTCTATGTTTCCGTTTTTCTTGGTAATCTGGAAAATGCCCGATGCATATCCTCCCGCCCATATAATACCCGGAGAGACTTCGCATAAAGTAATAAAAATGCGGTTCTGATCTTTTAGTCCGTGATTGAAAGAGCTTAGGAAAGAACGCCATTGCTTTTGCTTTGAATCGTATAAGCTGATGCCGTTGCTTGTTCCAAACCACAGATCCCCGTCACTGTCTTCTATAATGGAGTTTACTTGGTTGTTTACTAGTGACTGCCGGTTGCCAATAGAGTGCTTTATCCAGTTGTAGTTGGTATATTGGTTATTGCGGACGGTAATTCCCGTAGGATAGTTGGACAGCCAGATACGCTGCTCGTTGTCTACATATACATCATTGATAATGTTTCCGTCCATTTCGTTGTAACTACCATAGTTCGCAATGATATAAGAATCTGTTTCATAGGTGTCTATGTTTAACTTGTGTACTCCTGCTCCTTCAGTGGCTACTAATAATTCCTTTGTGTTCAAAGGACTGATCCGTGTAATATTCACATCTGTCAGTTCTACTTCGGGACGTACAATTTTCTGGCTGTTCAAGTCATATATATAGACTCCCTTTTCAAAAGTGCCTATAAACAGTTTGTTGGCTGTACGGTGTAGATATAATTCATGTACGTGCATATCCATCATTCCCAGTTTGCCGCAGGAGAGCTCTTTTAAATTCCCGTTTTCCAGTTTTGCCAGATAGATTCTTTTGTCTGTACCTATAAAGAAATGTTCACTGTTTATCTGTTCTATGCAGGTGATATTTCCCAGTCGGTTAGAGATTCGTTGCTTTTGTCCGGATTCTATGTTAAAAAGGTGGATAGCCGATTTGCCGCACAGCCATACGTTATCCTCCTGGTCTATGTAACTATATCTCACGAAAGCATGGTAGTCCTTATTCCAGTAATTGTACATACTGTATATCTGTACAAAACGGTCGTGGCCTGAATCATAACGAAAAATTCTGCCTTGTTTTCCTGTGACCAGTAGTGTACCTGTTTTATCTAAAAAAGTCCAGTTTATATTCAATAACGGGTCTAGTTCCCTGTTACCTTCTCTTAATTTATAATGTTTTATTTCTTTTCCGTTATATTGGTCTATCCCCACATGAGTAAGGAACCACATATATCCACGAGCATCTTTCTGAATTTTGTATATTTTCTGATTGCTTAGTCCTTCTTCTATGCCAATATATTTATAAGTCTGCGATGAGACGGTTAATGACAGTAGTAAAAAAAATGAGACTTGTGATAGTAGCTTTCATAAAACTCTTTATTCTAAATCTTTTCTTTTTTCAAAAAACAGTAACAAAATTAAGATAAAAAAATCATAGGATTAGTAATTTGAGATGAGCTAAATTTCGGTAAAATTATCCCTTTGTTCGCCTATGGCTCGCTTGTGTGAATATAAGAAATATAAATGGAAGAAGGTTTGTAACATAACTGTCAGATGATTATGTTTTCTTAACAAAACTTCGTGCAGCATTATGGTATGGCCTGCATTTCTTTCAATAGAAAGGACTTATAAACTAGAATAATTAACTAAGTAAAGAAAAGCACAATGAAAAAGTTTTTTGGTTTTAATAAATTGCTTGCGTCTGTAGCGGTACTTGCTTCTGTGATGATCTTTCAATCCTGTTTGGATGATGATGATAATGATTATTATAGATATGCGTTGCCCAATGCACTGGTTACTGTGAAACCGGTGGCCGACAATTCATTTTTTATGCAGTTGGATGACAGTACGACACTGTTACCTGTCAATATGAAAAATTCTCCCTATGGTGAGAAGGAAGTAAGGGCCCTTGTAAATTTCGATCCGGTGAATGAGTCAAGCGGAGAGTATGACAAGGCTGTACATATCAACTGGATAGACAGTATCTTGACAAAACCGATTGCCGGTGATTTAGGAGATAAGAATGATGAAGTATATGGTACTGACCCTGTAGATATGATTAACGATTGGGTAACAATTGCCGAGGACGGTTATTTGACTTTGCGTTTCAGAACCATGTGGGGAATCGCAGTCAAGCTCATATTGTCAATTTGTTGATGAGTAAAGATGCTGAAAATCCTTATGAGGTGGAATTCCGTCATAATGCTTTTGGTGATGTATATGGTGAACCTGCCGACGGACTGGTGGCATTTAATTTGGATTCCTTGCCTGACACTGAAGGAAAAACAGTGAAGCTGAAATTAAAATGGAAATCATTTAACGGAGAGAAAACTGCGGAATTTGATTATTGTACCCGTAAGTCAACTCCTGCAAACAGTGCAGCCATTACAGCCGGACGAAGTGTCTTGAGATTAAAATAAGGTTTAATAACTGAGGTGCAATTTCAATCCCTCCTGTTCTATGTGGTATAGAGCCGGAGGGATATTTTTTTGCTTTATTCGCTCATCCATATCCCTAGCATTACTCCGAGGATACCCAATACCACACTACCGATGATGTAGGTGAAAAAAGAGGGGTAGAGTCCTGATTTCAGTAATTGCAGACTTTCGTTGCTGAAAGTGGAAAAAGTAGTGAAGCCACCGCAAAATCCGATAGTGAGCATCAGTCTTATATCATTGTTGATATGAATGCGTGAGGTGAGGGTATAGAATACCCCGATCAGTATGCAACCCAAAATATTGACTGCGAAAGTACCCCACGGAAAATTCGTTGTTCCCTGGCGATAAATGCTTATGGTAAGCAGGTAGCGAAGTACACTTCCTGTACCTCCTCCCAAGAAGATGAGTAATAGTGATTTCATAAATGCTACATTTTAATGCAAAAATAGCAATGATTATTCATTCAGAGCCAAACTTTTATGGAATAGAAGCCACAAGTTGCCCTATCGTATTGCAGTAATCTCGTCTATCATAAGCATAGAATTCCAACTCGGTTCTCATTTCTGAGCTGAACGAATGGATATTCTTTTGTATTTGGGCTTTATTGCGTTGTATAAAAGTTCGACGATAAAGAAACCAAAGGCTCTCCAAACCTGTATGTAGTTTCAATCTTGTTTATCTCCGTTGCTCCAAAATATTCGGGGAATTGATTGAATAGAGCCATATCACTTCCCGAAAAACGATAAATAGACTGCCAATCATCACCCACACAATACAACTTTGCAGGAGGATTACCCTCTCGCAA
>VOFF01000301.1_pt1 | contig 100876 bp, 158 predicted proteins | sample 5384061 | NCBI WGS metagenome assembly VOFF01 (sample SAMN12384725, study PRJNA508395) | human gut metagenome | isolation source: healthy gut E | host: Homo sapiens | reverse complement strand
CCTCCATTATCCTTTCCAATGAGATCTGCCGTAATGTTAGCGTCCACCATCGCAATCACGGCATCATCATCCGATAATTCTCTTACGATTGCCGGAATAGTCGTAAGTCCTGCAAGCTGTGCTGCATGCATTCTTCTGTGACCGGATACCATTTCATATTCTTCATTTTCATCCATGCGAAGCAGTACCGGTGTCAGTACTCCATTGATCCTTACACTTTCAACCAGATCCTGCATCTTTTCATCATCCAGCACCTTGAACGGATGATTTTTAAACGGATGGATCTTACTGATTTCTATCTCCATTGCAGATTCTTCATTTACCACACCCAGCAGTTCATCAATGCTTGCCAGTTTAATCTTTTCGCCACTTCTATTTTTCATTTTTCAAAACCTCCTGTGTTAAGTTCTTATATGCTTCGGCAACTTTTCCTTTCGGGCAGTGCATGTAGATGCTTTTTCCCTCTGCACTGGTCTCAGCAGCTTTTACAGACATCGGGATCACATTTTCAAATACCTCGATCTGACTTCCGTAGGTTGTATGTACTCTCGATGCAATATCCCTTGCGTAATTGGTTCTGAAATCTACCATGGTCAGGAGAATGCCCTCTATCGCCAGTTTCCGGTTCAGTCTTTTCTTTACTGTAAGAATGGTCTTGATCAGCTGCTGAAGTCCTTTAACAGGCAGATATGCAGCCTGCACAGGTATCAGAACAGAATCAGAAGAGACCAGTGCATTGATTGTCATCATACCAAGGCTCGGCATACAGTCGATCAGGATATAATCGTATCGTGATCTTATCGCATCGATATATTCCTTCATGATCATTTCTCTGCTCATAACATTTCCCATCGTTACTTCCAGTGCGGAAAGCTCAATATTTGCCGGAAGTAGATCTACATTTTCCTGGTGATCGAGACTTGCGGTTAAACTTCCCTGTGGAAAGGATATGTTTTCTGCATATCATCAAAATGAACAATTGCTATGCCTGACAACAAAAAAAAGGACACCTTCCATTGGTATTTCTACCAAACGAGAAGTGTCCTTTATACACCTTATTTTTGTGAAAAAATGCTCCTCAAAAATAATCAATATTTTACTTGTAAACAAATAAGTCAAACAGTTAAGAATCCATAGAGCTCCTTATTCTGTTTCCTTATAATCCATACATCATTATTTCAATCTATACAGCTCCAAGCCGTTTCATGTAGCTCCATGTCAATCCGTGGAACCACTTTTCCTGATTGGACGTCTATGACTACCAAACCGAACTCTTTTTTCTGGATTAGTACAGCTTAGCACCAGCCGGGATATGGTTATCAACCATCAGAAGATGCAGTTCTTCATCCTCTGAATCCTTCAGGTTATTCACTGCGGAAAGCAGCATACCGCAGGACTCGATTCCCATCATCTTACGTGGTGGCAGGTTTGTGATCGCAATCAGGGTCTTACCAACTAATTCTTCCGGCTCATAGTAAGAGTGGATTCCGCTTAAGATCGTGCGGTCTGTACCTGTTCCGTCATCCAGTGTGAACTGAAGGAGCTTCTTGCTCTTCGGAACTGCTACACACTCTTTAACCTTTTACGGCACGGAAATCAGATTTGCTGAATGTATCGAAATCAACCTCTTCTTCAAATAAAGGCTCAACCTTTACGTTGGAGAAGTCAACTTTGCTGTCTCTGCTGGAGCAGCTGCAGCTGTCTGAGCTACATTATTTGCTTCATTTTTTGCAGAACCCTGTGATTTCATTGTCGGGAACAGAAGCACATCTCTGATTGCCTCAGCTCCTGTCAGAAGCATACACATACGGTCAATGCCGAATCCGATACCTCCGGTCGGCGGCATACCGATCTCCAGTGCGTTCATGAAGTCTTCATCTGTATGGTTTTGCTTCCTCATCTCCGGCAGCAAATGCCTCTTCCTGTGCAGCGAAAAACGCTCTCTCTGATCAATTGGATCATTCAACTCAGAGTAAGCATTTGCCATCTCCCAACCGTTCATGAAGAACTCAAAACTCTACATAGTCCGGGTTCTCCGGCTTCTTCTTAGTGAGCGGAGAAATCTCAATCGGATGATCCATAACGAACGTCGGCTGAAGCAGGTGCTCCTCTACAAACTCCTCAAAGAAGAGATTCAGGATATCACCTTTTTTATGTCTCTCTTCAAACTCAATATTATGCTCTTTGCAAGTTCTCTTGCCTGCTCCAGAGTCTCAACTTCATTCCAGTCAACTCCGGCATATTTTTTTAACTGCGTCTACCATTGTGATACGCTCGAATGGTTCTCCGAGATCCATCTCGATTCCCTTGTAAACAATCTTCGTTGTTCCAAGTACTTCCTGTGCCACATGGCGATACAGGTTCTCTGTCAGATCCATCATGCCGTTATAATCTGTAAACGCCTGGTAAAGCTCCATCAGTGTGAATTCCGGATTGTGTTTAGTGTCCATGCCTTCGTTACGGAATACACGGCCGATTTCGTAAACTTTCTCAAGTCCACCAACGATCAGTCTTTTTTAAGTAAAGTTCCAGAGAAATACGAAGCTTCAAATCCTCATTCAGTGCATTAAAATGAGTCTCAAAAGGTCTTGCTGCAGCTCCACCAGCATTTGCAACCAGCATCGGAGTCTCTACTTCCAGGAAACCCTGTCCGTCCAGATAACGGCGAACTGCACTGATAATTCTGGAACGTTTAATAAATGTGTCACGAACCTCCGGGTTCACAATCAGATCTACATACCTCTGGCGGTAACGTGTATCTGTATTTGTCAGTCCGTGGAACTTCTCCGGCAGAATCTGAAGACTCTTAGACAGAAGTTTTACTGCAGATGCATGGATAGAAATCTCACCGGTCTTAGTCTTGAATACTTCACCTTCCAGACCGACAATATCTCCGATATCCAGTTTTTTGAAATCCTTATATTCTTCCTCTCCGATGCTGTCTCTTGCAACATAAGACTGAATATTTCCACTGAGGTCTAAAATGTTACAGAAAGAAGCTTTTCCCCATAACACGCTTCTGCATCACACGTCCTGCTACGGATACGTGTTTTCCTTCCATCTCCTCAAAATTTTCTTTAATATCTGTTGCATGACAGGTCACATCATATTTTGTGATCTCAAATGGATTCTTTCCGTTTGCCTGTAAATCTGCAAGTTTCTCACGACGAACCTTTCTAAGCTGATTTACGTCAGGTTCCTGTGTATTCTTCTGCTGATCTCCCACTGCGATTCTCCTCTCTTCCTTTTCTTATACTGTACGTGTAATATCCAGTACTTTGTACTGCATAACTCCAGCCTGTGTCTCCACTTCTACAACATCTCCAATCGTCTTGCCGATCAGGGCATGTCCAACTGGTGACTCGTTTGAAATCTTTCCTTCCAGACTATTAGCCTCTGTTGAACCTACCAATTTGAATTCGATTTCTTCGTCAAATGTGATGTCATATGCCTTTACTGTACATCCTACGTTAATCTTATCAAAATCAACTTCATCTTCTACAACGACTTCAGCGTTCTTGAGAATTGCTTCCAGCTCCTCGATACGAGCCTCAATATCACGCTGCTCATCTTTTGCAGCATCATACTCCGCATTCTCTGATAAATCTCCCTGTTCTCTAGCTTCTTTTATCTTTTGCAGCAACTTCCTTTACGCTTAACAACTTTCAGATTCTCTAACTCCTCTTCAAGTGCTTTTAATCCTGCATAAGTAAGTAATTTCTTCTTTGCTTCCATGGTATTCTTTTTGCTCCCTTTCTTGAAAATAAAGATACTTTCACAATTTCATTATTATACAAAACCAGCCGACTATTGTCAATCATTTTGCACGATAAAGTATACGCAGTCTATAGTCTTTTTATGATGTTGCAATTACAAATTCTTTCTATTTTATTAACATCTTCAACAATTCTTCCAGCTCTTCGTAAGATTCTACCTGATTGATCTGTGCGCGGAACTTCGCTGCACCTTTCATTCCTTTTACATACCATGCCACATGTTTACGCATTTCCCGGATTCCAAGATACTCTCCTTTGAATTCCAACTGCATTCTTGCATGCCGAAGCATCATATTCCGAATTTCTTCTTGTGTCGGTCTTGGTGGAATTGTTCCGGTTCTGTCATACTCAGCCAGCTCTCGGAAAATCCATGGATTTCCCTGAACACCACGTCCTATCATCACGCCGTCACCGCCTGTGATCTTCCGCATTTCCGCTGCCTTTTCGGCAGACGTCACATCTCCATTACCGATAACCGGAATCTTCACTGCCTCTTTCACCTGTCGGATAATATCCCAATCCGCCTCGCCGGAATAATACTGTTCTCTTGTTCTTCCATGAACTGCAACCGCTGATGCCCCAGCTTCCTCTGCAATCTTCGCGATTTCCACCGCATTTATATGATCATCATCAAAACCTTTTCGAATCTTAACCGTCACTGGTTTTTCAATCGCTTTCACAAGCTGTGATACGATTTCAAACACCAGCTTCGGATTCTTCATGAGCGCAGACCCCTCTCCATTCTTCACGACTTTTGGAACCGGACACCCCATATTAATGTCCAGAATCTGAAACGGCAGGTCTTCAATTCTCTTCGCCTGCTCGCTGATAATCTTAGGATCTGAACCAAATAACTGTAATGATACCGGATACTCCTGCGGGTGGATCGCAAGTAGCACTTTTGTATTTTTATTCTTATATTGCAGTGCTTTCGCACTGATCATTTCCATACATAAAAGCCCCGCCCCCTGTTCTTTTTACAGAGCAAACGAAAAGGCAGGTCTGTCACGCCTGCCATAGGAGCCAGAATGTACGGATTCTCTAATTTTAAATTTCCAATTTCCAATTTGAGACACCTCTTTAATTAATTAGGGACACCCCTTTTACTAATTGGGGACGTAGTACTTTGGCATTTTACTACGTCCCCCGTTATTATTTTAACGTTTATTTTTCTCGTAAATCATCCGTAATCCTTTTAATGTAAGCTGTGGATCGTATACGTCGATGATATCTGTCTCATTTGCAATGATCTTACCGAGACCGCCGCTTGCTACAACTTTTGCATCTACATATCCAGACTCTTCTTTTATCTTCTTGACGATATACTCTGTCTGCCCAATCTGTCCGAATACAATTCCGGCCTGCATACAGGAAATGGTCTCTTTTGCTAAAATTGATTCTGGTTTCTTAATCTCGACTGCCGGGAGCATTGCTGCCTGATTCCACATTGCCTGTGCAGAGGTGCGGATTCCCGGAGCGATAACTGCTGCCTCAAATGTTCCATCCGCTCCTACTACATCGTAAGTTGTAGCAGTTCCATAATCAATCACGATGACTGGTCCGCCGTGAAGTGTATATGCTGCCACTGCATCAACAATACGGTCTGCTCCGACCTGTTTTGGATTTTCAGTCTTTATCTTCAGCCCGGTCTTGATTCCGGCGGAAACTACGATTGGCTTGATTCCGAAATATTTGATCATGGCACTTCCAAGAGAATGCATAATGTCTGGCACAACGGATGCTACAATACAGGCATCAATATCTGACTTTTCAAATCCTTGATGCCAGATCAGTTCATTTAACGCAATTCCATACTCATCAGAGGTCCTCTGTATCTTCGTAGTCATGCGAAATGTTGCTGACAAATTCTCACCGTTAAATACTCTAATGTAATGTTTGTATTTCCAACATCGATAACTAACAGCATCTATTCAATCTCCTCTCCCAGAAAAAAAATACTCGGTAATACAACTGCAGTGCTTCTAACAGATCCTGCTTTTCTCTCTGGATCTGCTTGATTTTCAGATGGCTTCCAATATCATCAAATGTTGGATCAAAGTCCTCGGAAGTCACTTCGAAACACAGTTCTCCGTCTTCTTCAAATACGAGTGTCAGAATTCCGCCTACATCATTTACATACAGTACGCACATGATCTTCAGCTCATCCTTTACATGATCCGGAAGTCTGTCAAAATCCGGGTTCAGATAATATTTTTTTCTTCATATGAATTCGCGCCACAAAGCACGACCTTATCCTGATACATAAACTACTCCTTTTTTTTTATAATTTCTAAGCCGTGTAACACCAGGCAAAATCCTGTCAGGCTTCTCACGTCACACAAAGCTTATGTCCTGGGATTATACGTACCCATAAATCCCTCTTACAGATACTTCTCCTGCAAATATATGTTTTTTTCTTCGCCTTTTTTGTGTGCGTACGATTAATTCTCCTGTCTCGTTGATTCCATATGCATGCGCATTATATTCATTTCCCGGCTCCAGAATCCGTACTTCTTTTCCCCCGGTTTACAAGCATCTCATTATAACTCTCCTGTAATCCGGACAAATCACCATTTTCCATAAAAAGTGCATAATTTATTTCAAAATGCTTCATGACAGCTGCAATCAGTGCGGAACGTTTTACCGGTGCCCCTGTCTCAATCATAAGGGAGGTGGCTTTCTCTTTCAGTTCCTCGTCGAATACTTTCTGATTGACATTGATTCCTACACCGATGACCACATAGTTGATATAATCAATCTCCGTGCTCATCTCTGTCAAAATTCCGCAGACCTTCTTTTTATTCATAACAATATCGTTCGGCCATTTGATTCCAGTCTCCATGCCGGTCACTTCCCGGATACCTTCTGCCACACTCTGTGCCATAACTAATGTCAGCATCGGTGCCTTTGTCGGTATCAGATCTGGTCGGAGCAGAATTGTCATATAAATACTGATTCCTTTTGGGGATTCCCACACACGGCCTCTTCTCCCTTTTCCAGCCACCTGACGATCTGCCACAAAAAGTGTTCCATGAGCACCGTCTTTCTCACCCAGCTCTTTTTGCCCGATTATTCGTAGAATCAATCTCATCAAAATAAACAATATTCTTTCCTGCCCATTCTGTATCCATAAGGCTTCGGATCTCCGCCTCCGACATAATATCCGGACTTTCGAGAAGGCGGTACCCTCTATTGCGCACCGCCTCTATCTCGTAACCTTCTTTTTTTTTAATTGTTCTATCGCTTTCCATACAGCCGTTCTGGACACATGGAATCTGTCGCACATCTGCTGCCCGGAGATGTAATCATCACTTTCTTTTAATAAGCGTAATATTTCTGATTTCATCTTTTATCTCTTCTTATCTTTTTCTATATTCAGACATTTCTCGAATGCCTTGTCATTTCATTGATCTTATGCTTATCTCTCGCCGAGGGTCGCTGCCATAACTGCTTTGATCGTATGCATACGGTTCTCTGCCTCATCAAATACTTTTGACTGGGAAGACTCGAATACTTCGTCTGTAACTTCCATATCTGTCAGACCATATTTCTCGTAAATCTGTTTGCCGATCTTTGTCTTCAGATCATGGAATGCAGGCAGACAGTGAAGGAAGATTGCTTTCTCTCCTGCGTTCTTCATAACGTCCTTTGTTACTTTATATGGTGACAACTCGCGGATACGCTCCTCCCAGACTTCGTCAGGCTCACCCATAGATACCCATACATCGGTGTAGATAACATCGGCATCTTTTGTTCCGCTCTCTACATCTTCTGTCAGAGTGATGGTTGCACCGCTCTCCTTTGCATATCCCTGGCAAGTTTCAACAAGCTCTGCATTTGGGAAATAATTCTTAGAGGTACATGCTACAAAATGCATTCCCCAGTTTCGCACATGCGATCATAAGAGAGTTACCCATATTGTATCTTGCATCACCCATGTACACCAGTTTTATTCCTTTTAAATGTCCGAAATGCTCACGGATCGTCAGCATATCTGCCAGCATCTGTGTCGGGTGATACTCATTTGTCAGTCCGTTCCATACTGGAACTCCTGCATATTTTGCAAGGTCTTCTACAATCTCCTGACCGAATCCACGGTACTCGATTCCATCGAACATTCTTCCGAGAACTCTTGCTGTGTCTTCAATACTTTCTTTCTTGCCGATCTGTGATCCTGTCGGATCAAGATAAGTTGTTCCCATGCCCATGTCATGTGCTGCCACCTCAAATGAGCAACGTGTTCTTGTACTTGTCTTTTCAAAAATCAGCGCCACATTCTTCCCTCTGTATTTATCGACCGGAATACCTTTTTTCTTCTTATCCTTGAGATCTGCCGCAAGATCCAACATGTATGTGATCTCCTCTGGTGTAAAATCTTTCAGTGTCAGAAAATTTCTTCCCTTTAAATCCATCTCTCTTATGTCCTTCTTTCTGTATATTTACAAGCCGTCTCTTATCCGGCTTGCTGTCATTCTGTCATATTTATTATTTCTGTGTATCATCAACTGCGACTTCTTTGATGCTCTTCACCAGTCCTGCGATTCCCTGGATCTCAGATGGAATAATAATCTTTGTAGCCTTTCCATCTGCAGCTTTTTCAAATGCTTCCAGGCTCTTCATTGTAAGAACTGCCTCGTCTGCTCCTGCTTCTTTCAGGAAGCGGATACCGTCTGCATTGCCTGCTGTACTTTCATAATCGCCTCAGCCTGACCTTCTGCCTCACGGATCATAGCCTCCTTCTGCGCCTCTGCACGTAAGATTGCAGCCTGCTTCTCAGCCTCAGCATCCAGAATTGCAGATTCTTTATGTCCCTCTGCAACAAGAATCGTAGATTTTTTCTCCCCTCTGCACGTAAGATTGCTTCACGTCTCTCGCGCTCTGCTTTCATCTGCTTTTCCATGGCATCTTGGATAGCTGCCGGAGGAATAATGTTCTTAAGTTCCACACGATTTACCTTGATTCCCCATGGATCTGTTGCCACATCCAGAGATGCCCGCATCTTCGTATTAATCGTTTCGCGGGAAGTCAGTGTCTGATCCAGCTCCAGATCACCAATAATATTACGCAATGTAGTTGCTGTTAAATTCTCAATCGCCATGATCGGATTTGCCACTCCATAACAGAACATCTTCGGATCTGTAATCTGGTAAAATACAACGGTATCGATTCTCATTGTTACATTATCCTTTGTGATAACCGGCTGCGGTGGGAAATCAACAACCTGCTCTTTCATATCCACTCTTCTTGCAACACGATCCACGATCGGAAGTTTAAAGTGAAGTCCGGTTCCCCACGTTGCCTGGTATGCTCCCAGTCTCTCAATTACAAGTGCCTGCGCCTGTCTTACGATCTTCACACAGGAAATCAGTAATACCATAACAATAATTAAAATAATCACTAAAAAATGTTCCCATTACTGCTGCCATCATATCTTCGTCTCCTCTCCATTCCTTACAATCAGTTTCACTCCCTGAATACCTTCAACTACTACAATTGCATTCTTTGGGATCTTTCCTTCCGGGGCATCTGTCTTCGCAGCCCACTCCTGCCCGCGCACCTCCACACGTCCTTTTGACGAAAGTGTGTCAATCTCTTCAATTACAAGTGCTTTCTGTCCGATCAGAAGCTCTGCTCCGGTCTTTGTCTCTCTTGGTTAAAGTACTTCATGGCAAGCGGTCTTGTCACTGCCAGAAGTGCCAAAGATACAATTGCAAATATTATAATCTGCACTCCTAGTCCCAACCCCAGTACTGCCACAAGAAATGCAACTAATGCTCCTCCTGCGAACCAGATAGTCGTAAGCCCCATCGTAATGATCTCGATAACCAGAAACAGTACAAATAAGCTTAACCAGATAACCGTCGTCTGCATAATCTGCCCCTCCTTCATTCAAGATTCACGGCCACATAGTACTGACACAAATCCTTCTATCACTCTATGCTTTCCAAAGCTGTCCTTTTCCATATCATTTTCCATGTCATTTTGAGGAAAATCCCAGCTTAACGGCTTAGTATCATATTACTATACTTTGCATAATAAAGCAACGAATCCCTCTCGGCATTCGTTGCTTTTTTTTTCTCATCATTTATTTATCTTATCGTCTCTGTCTTGCTGCCTCGAATGTCAGAATTGCCGTAGCCACTGCCGCATTCAGAGACTCTACCTGTCCCTTCATCGGAATACGGATATACACCTGTGCCTGATCTGCCACCTCATCACGGAGACCATTTCCTTCATTTCCTATCAGAAATGCACTGGCTTTTATGCGATAATCTTCTTCATCGTAGGAATTTTTCCCTTCCAAATGGGCCGCATATGTGCAGATTCCTGCTTCTTTCATCTGCTTTACTTCCTCTGCCAGATCATCCACATAGCAGAATGGTACACGATAAGCCGCCCCCATCGTAGAACGGACTACCTTCGGATTGTACATATCTACACAGTCCTGACTCATTACAATCCCCGTCACTCCTGCGCCCTCTGCTGTCCGTACAATAGTTCCCAGATTTCCAGGATCCTGAATCTGATCCAATACAAGAAGAAGTGGTAATTCCCCACCTTTTTTTTTCACAATCTCAGTGATGCTGTATTGTTTCTGACGCACCAGGCAAAGAATCCCCTGCGGCGTCTTCGTGTCAGACACATATTCAAAAACAAAATCTGCCAGAATCTCCGGCTGCACTTTCGTTCCTGCCAATACCTGTTCTACAGCCTTACGCTCCCGATGCCAGAACTCTTCCGATGCATAAACTTCCACCAGACGGTCTTTTGGCACTTCCCGAACATGCGGATACCTTCTACAAGGAAGACACCTTCTTCATCTCTGAGCTTTTTCTTCTTTTTTAAATTCACCAGTCGTTTGACTTTCGCATTCGACGTACTCGTAATGATATCATTTCCCTCTTAATTCAGGATACTCTGAACCGCTTCATCATTCAGATTCTGCTTTGTTACCCACACATATCCTGTATTGACAAATGCTTCATTTCCCATATTCAGCGCTGCTCTTGCAGAAGCAATCGTTGCCGCATACCCCATACCGAACGGATTCTGTACAACAAGTCCGTCAATCTTTCCTGCTTTCAATGCTTCCATCGAATCATCATTCACATCATATCCGACTATGAATGGTGATACATTCTTTCTCTCCATCTCATCGAGCACCAGTTCCATAGCGTCACTGTTACTTGCAAAACATCCCTTTACATTCGGGTGTTTTTTTCAAACAAATAACCAATCACTTCCTCTTCCGTAATATCCGCTGCCTGCTTGTCCGTTGCTAACTCCTGTATCATCTGGTTTTTGTAAGTGTCAATCTGATCCATATGGTATGTCTCTACAACCGTGATATTCGGATATGTGCTCTGAATCTGGCTTACAAATGCATTTTCCCTTGTCTGGGCTACCTGCGATTTCGAGTCCTGCATAAAAAGCATGACTTCTCCGGATTCCCCATTGCCTCCGCCAGTCGGTTTTGCTGCTTCTGTTGCACTTGCACTGTTATCTGTTGAGACAAATGCACTGATTCCCCGGATAATCACTGCTTGAATCAAATGTTACAATTGGTGTTCCATTCCAACCGGCTTGATCGAACTGCACTTCGCATGCTTTGGCGTCTGCAATAGAAATTGCCAAAGCTGCCGGATAACGGGATAACTCCTCATCCAGAATATTAACTTGCTCATCCACATTGTCCTTATCAGATGGACCGCTATACACGACCTTGACTGCTTTTTTTTCCCTTTGTAGCCAAGCTGCTCATTGATATCTTTACCTGCCTGCTCGGCACCTTTTTTTACCTGCACCCAGAAATCGTCATTTGTCCCTTTTCCAATAATGGAAATGTAAGCGCCTTCTTCAAGCGATAATCCGCTGGCATCTCTGTATGCAGAAGGTTCGATCATATCCAGCTTTGCCTGATATTCTTTCGTCTTTTCTGTCTCCGTATCATCTTGTGCCGCATCTTTTTGAAGTATCCTGCGTCTTTGTCTCATTTGCCTTATTGCTATCTGTGTCTGATGTATTTTGCGCACATGCAGTCAGCACCATAGCTGCACTAAGCAGTGCGATGATCATCTTGCATCTTTTCTTCATAATACCAATCCCTTAACAATTTTCATGCATCTTATTTTCCACTTAAACACTATACACCATATTCGTGAAAAAAGCTTGAATTTTTTTTTAAAGAATTTCTTAAATATTTCTCTCACATGTCTTATTGATTATTTTTTTTCACAATATACTGCTTGTATAATTGATTTTTTTTTTGTATTATGATAGTAGCAGACGAAAATGTCTATGTCTATTCAACATATTTATGAAAAAGGAGGTAATTACCCATGGCACACGTAATTGGAGACGATTGTATTTCATGTGGAAGCTGCGAAGCAGAATGTCCAGTAAGCGCTATTTCTGAAGGAGATGGCAAATACGAGATCAACGCTGATGCTTGTATCGACTGTGGTGCATGTGCAGCACAGTGCCCAACAGGAGCAATTTCCGAGGCATAAGATTCCACACATATAAGATTTAAACCTAAAAAAGAATGTTCCGGTTCAGGAACATTCTTTTTTTCTTGCCCCACGTTTTGACTTTTTTGCACTTTTCATATGCTATTCTTGGGACAAGCAAAGGGAATCTATCCCTTTGCAAAGAAATCTTAATTGAATAAGGGGTTTTATTATGGGCAATGCTCTGGAACAACTAAGAAAAGAGACCAAGACGATGCCAGGCTTTACGGCTGTATTAGAGAACTCTATGAACAAGGAGTCCCTTTTGAAGAACTAAAAAGCCGTCATTCCTGATATCCGGCGCACTCGTGAGCAGTTACATATGAAAAGAATGCTGGAAAACAATAACGAAGTCTTGATGCAGATGTTCAGTCGGGAAATGTCTTTTCTGTTGGATGCAAAGGAACGGCAGGAGGAAGAACAGTTCAAAAAAAAATAGACCAGCTCATCAGACAACAGCAATCCTATCGGAAAGCTGCAGCTGAAGCTGGTCCAATCGGCAAATTAAAACGGCTATTCCTGCCTGCTTAAATTTGCAAACTTCGTGTATTCACCAAGCCAAGCCAGATTAACGGTCCCTACCGGACCGTTTCTCTGTTTTGCTATAATAATCTCGGCCTGTTTCTTAAATTCGGAATCTTCATTATAATGTTCATCACGATAAATAAACATAACAACGTCGGCATCCTGCTCGATAGCTCCGGACTCACGGAGGTCAGAAAGCATCGGGCGTTTATCCGGTCTTGACTCTACCGCACGGCTGAGCTGTGACAATGCAATGACCGGTACATTTAACTCTCTTGCAAGAGCTTTTAGTGAACGGGAGATTTCAGAAATCTCCTGCTGTCTGGACTCAGATTTCCCACCTACACTTCCACTCATCAACTGCAAGTAGTCAATGATGACAAGCTGAAGATCCTGCTCCAGCTTATATTTCCTACATTTGGAACGAAGTTCGGATACGGAAATACCTGGTGTATCGTCAATCACAAGGTGTGACTTTCCGATAATTCCGGCTCCTTCGATTAGCTTCTCCCACTCGGAATCTTTTTAGATTACCGGTTCTGAGTGCCTGTGCATCTACCTGGGATTCCAGAGAAAACATACGGTTCACCAACTGTTCCTTTGACATCTCAAGACTGAAAATGGCAACACCTTTATTTTTCTTAAATGCAACATACTGGGCAATATTCAGTACGAACGCTGTCTTACCCATAGACGGACGGGCCGCTAAAGAACAAGATCTGACGGCTGAAGGCCGGATAATTTGTAATCTAAATCAATAAATCCTGTCGGGATTCCTGTAACAGTTCCTTTATTCTTTGAAGCTTTCTCAATTCGTTCCAGCGCATTTAATACAACATCTTTGATTGGAACATAATCTCCGGTATTGCGGTGCTGTAATAATTCAAATACCGATTTCTCCGTCTGTTCCATAATTACCGGAAGAGATTCTTTTCCGACATAACAAGTATTTGCAATTGACTCGGTCAGCTTGATAAGTTTTCGCATCATTGCCTTATCTGCCACGATCTCCGCATAATATTTTACATTTGCAGAGGTCGGTACTGCATTGACCAGATCCCTTACAAATTCCAGACTGGAAATCTCCGGCGGTACATCTTTTTCTTTCAGACGTTCCTGAAGTGTGACCAGATCGACCGGCTTTCCTTCATTAAAAAGTTCCACCATGGAATCAAATACCACTCCGTAAGATGTCTGATAAAAATCCTGACCACTGATGATCTCTGATGCAGTGGTAATCGCATCCTTGTCCATCAGCATCGCTCCGACTACTGACTGTTCCGCTTCGACACTGTGGGGCATGACCCGCTTAATGAGTGCCTCTTCCATGTACGGTTTCCTCCTAAGCTTCCTCTGTAACTACAACTTTCAGCTCTGTAGTTACTTTTTGGATGTAATTTAATCGGCACATTGTGTGTTCCAAGAGATTTGATTGGATCTTTTAACTGCACTTTCTTTTTATCTACTTCCAGCCCAAGCTGAGATTTTACCTCTGCTGCAATTTCTTTGGAGGATACAGAGCCAAATACTTTTCCGCCTTCTCCGGTTTTGATGGAAACCTGGATCTTACCTGCCTCGATCTTCTTTCCTAATTCTACAGCAGCCTCATAGTGTTCCTGTGCTACTTTATCATCATTCGCCTTCTTAAGTTTCAAATCATTTAAATTCTCACCGTTAGCTTCTACACCTTTTCCTGTCTTCAGGATAAAGTTTCTTGCGTCTCCGTCACTTACCTCTACTACATCCCCTTTTTTCCCAAGGGGCTTTTACGTCTTCTTTCAAAATAACCTTCATGTCTATATATCTCCTTCTTTTATCATATTATCCAGAACCTGCTTCAGACATGCAACAGCCTCGTCCATATCCGTATGATTGAACTGCGCTCCCGAAGCATTCATATGACCGCCGCCGCCTAACTTTTCCATAATGACCTGAACATTGACCTCATCGATGGAACGGGCACTCACATAAATCTTTCCATTATATTCTGTCAATACAAAGGACGCTTTTAATCTCACTGATATCCAGAAGTTCATTTGCCGCCTGTGCTCCGATGATCGTCGGACTCTCCACCTGAAGATCTGTACCTGTCGCAATGGCAAATTTTTTTCTGATATACCTCTGCGTTGCTGATAATTGCAGCTTTTGCGCGGTATCCTTCCATGTCATCCCTGAACATCTTACGCACAAGTGTGATATCTGCTCCGGATCTTCTGAGAAATGCTGCCGCTTCAAATGTACGCACTCCGGTACGATTCATAAAACTGTTCGTATCGATCATGATACCGGCATACATACTGCTTGCCTCCAGATTCGGAATCTGAATATCATCTACAATGTACTGCAGGATCTCAGATACCATCTCACATGCTGACGAAGCATAAGGTTCAATATAAGACAATAATGCATTATCAATACTATCACTGCTCTGACGGTGATGATCCAGTACGACAATCGTCTTTGCCAGATACAAAAGTTCTTCACATTCTACCATCTTCGGGCGGTTCGTATCCACAACTACGACCATGGAATTCTCATCCGCCAGGTTCAATGCCTGTTCTGATGTCAGGAACAGATCGTCCGGGTAAGACGGACTATTAATATACATATTATAGAGTGGTCTAAGAGATGCTGACACCTCATTGATCACCACATTTGCCTTTTTCCCAAGAGCATTTGCCGCTCTGCAGATACCGATAGCTGCACCAAAAGAATCTACATCTGTCAGTGTATGTCCCATGACAAATATCTTGTCATTGACTGTAATATACTCTCGCAATGCTTCTGCTTTAACACGGGCTTTGACACGCGTGTTCTTTGCAGTCATCTCACGCTTGCCGCCATAATATGTAATACCATGGCAGTCTTTGATAACAGCCTGATCGCCGCCTCTGGCAAGAGCCAGATCAATGGCAACACGGGCATAATTATAACTTTGGGAATAATTACCCGCACTGAGTCCCAGACCAATACTCAGTGTCAATGGAATCTGATTACCGATATTGACTGTTTTTACATCCTCAAGAAGAGAGAATTTGTCATCCTCCAGTCTCTTGAACTCTTGCTTCTTCAAAGCAATAAAATATTTGTCCGTCTCGGTTTTCTTTACGATTCCGTCTGCTTTTTGCAATATATTGGTTGATCTTGCGATCCACCAGCGCAACTAAAAGTGACTGTCTGACTTCCTCTACACTATTCATGACTTCATCATAATTATCAATATAGATCAAGCCTGCAACCAGCCGCTGCTCTTCATTTTCCTTAATATACCGGTTCAGTTCCGTCACATCCTGAAGGTAAACCGCAATAAAATACTCTCGCTCTGCCGGCAATTCCAGGAGCTGCTCTGTCTCGCTGAATCCTTCCACAGACACACGTCTTAATTCCGCCTTATACTCACGGTCCTCATAGTAAACATCCATCTCTACCACGTCATTTTTTTCTTCTTTTGGGGAAAATGCTCCGGTTCAACTCTGGTATATATCTGCTCAGATACTTATCTTTCTGCGCTGTATCTCCAAACAACCGTTCAAACTGATCATTCATCCGCAAGAGCTGTCCGTCCTCCAGAAGAATTGCATATGGAACAGACAATTCCTTTAAAAGCGTATTCTGTACAACACCATACTGAGCTGCAAATTCAATCAGATCTTTCATGATCAGTGATCGGCTGTATACATACAAAATCCCAATGCCGACTATATAAATCAGCATAAATATCAACATGAGTGTACCGGCTTTGATATCAATGCAATAGATCCACAAATTCAATAGGAGAAGCATGATCGCCATCGCGATCGGCCAACGCATGTAGTTCTTCAGTCTGCCACTGATATGCGCCCCTCGCTTCTTGCTCAAGCCTTCATCCATAGTCTTTATCCTCTATAACCCTCCGGGTTCTGTGACTGCCAGCGCCATGCATCTTCGCACATCTGTTCCAGACCTCTCTCAGCCTTCCAGCCAAGTACTTTCGCAGCTTTCGAAGGATCCGCATAGCACATTGCAATATCTCCTTCACGTCTCGGTTTGATTTCATATGGAATTTCTTTTCCACATGCCTTGCTAAATGCTTTTACCATATCCAATACAGAATAACCAACACCTGTTCCCAGATTGATGATATCCAGTCCCGGATTCGAGAAAATGTATTTGATTGCTTTTACATGACCAACTGCCAGATCTACTACATGGATGTAATCACGTACTCCTGTTCCGTCCGGTGTATCATAGTCATCACCAAATACTCCTAATTTTTCAAGTTTTCCAACTGCCACCTGAGAAATGTATGGCATCAGATTGTTCGGGATTCCTTTCGGATCTTCACCGATTCGTCCGCTCTCATGTGCTCCGACCGGATTAAAGTAACGGAGTAATACTACATTCCATTCCGGATCAGCAGCCTGAACGTCTGTCATGATCTGCTCCATCATAGATTTTGTCCAGCCATATGGATTTGTACACTGTCCTTTCGGGCAGTCCTCTGTAATCGGCATTGTCTCCGGATTACCATATACAGTTGCAGAAGAACTAAATACAATATTCTTCACGCCAACTTCGCGCATGACTTTCATAAGTGTCAGTGTTCCTGTAATATTATTTTGATAATATTCCAGAGGCTTTCTTACAGATTCTCCGACTGCTTTAAGCGCTGCACAGTGAATAACTGCATCTACCTGCTCTTTTTCAAACATGGCTTTTAAAGTTTCAGCGTTCAGAATATCTCCCTCGTAAAATGTGATTGTCTTACCTGTAAGCTCTTCTACGCGCTTCATAGACTCCTGGGAGGAGTTGCAGAGATTATCATATACAACTACCTCGTAACCCTCCTTCAAAAGTTCCAATGCAGTATGACTTCCAATATATCCTGCTCCACCTGTAATTAATATTTTTGCCATCTTAATCTCCTCCATATAAGAATTGATATCTTACCTTCCATTACTTTGTAATGATTTTTTTCCACTCAATATCAATGTCTGCTTTCTGATCTGATATCAAGAAGTTTCATTTTTGTCTTATTATAGCACTTCCCAATTGCTTCGGCAACTTTACATATTTTAAGCCGGGTACAGTCCTTCTTCTTCCATCTTGCGGATTGCTTCCATAACAACCGGTTTGTCTTCTTTGTATGTAACTCCATACCATTTGTCTGCTGATTTCAGAACTGCAACTGTCGCACGATTCTCTCCTAACAGATCGCTGACTACTCCCGGCAGATAATATTCACATTTCATAGGATTCTCTTTCAGTCCCTTCTCAAGGAATGCCGGGAATCCTTTCTCAATCTCATCAAGAATACTTTTTTGAGAATCCCCACATATTCATAGAAACCGTTGTGTCATCGTCTAGATGTGTCCATGTAGCACCGTCATCTTCTGTAAATGCTATTCCGTTCTCATGATGCTCAATACGTGTTCTTTCACGAATTCCGATCAGTTCCCCAGCCTCGTTCATCTCACACACACCACGGGATACATATCCATTTTCTGTAACAGTGTTGCAAAGCTTGTAGCCTACCATAGTGTAACGGAACTTATCATCATCTTCATGGCTATTCAGATAATCATAAATGAGCTGGAATGCCTCTCTTCCATAATAATCATCTGCATTGATAACTGCAAACGGGCCATCGATCATGTCCTTACAGCTATAAACTGCGTGTGCTGTTCCCCATGGTTTCACACGTCCTTCCGGCACCTGAAAACCTGCCGGAATATTATTGATTTCCTGATATGCATAAGACACTTCCATGTATTCTGACACGCGGTCACCAACTGCCTCGCGGAATAAGTCTTCCTGCTCTTTCTTAATGATAAAAATTACCTTCTCAAATCCAGCGCGTTTTGCATCAAAGATGGAAAAATCCATAATGATGCGTCCTTTCGCATCCACCGGGTCAATCTGTTTTAATCCTCCGTAGCGGCTTCCCATTCCTGCTGCCATAATTACTAATACTGGTTTCTTCATAATTTATTACATACCTCCTGTTTGAACTTTCGTAATTACGATATTCTTTTTGACATAACAATACCCACTTACAGAAATCATACCATACTTTTGAAGTCACGTCTATTTGTATATATTTCTGTCAGAAGCTTTTTGTATAATACTTTTTTTGCATAGTAAAAATTTTCTACCATGCAAAAACCGCCACATCCTTATGGATGTGACGGCAAATATTAACTACTGATTAATCCTGCACGTATGGCATTAATGCAACGTGACGAGCTCTCTTGATTGCTACTGTAAGAGCTCTCTGATGTTTTGCACAGTTTCCTGTAATTCTTCTTGGAAGGATTTTTCCTCTTTCAGAAACATACTTTCTTAACTTTGCTACATCTTTGTAATCGATCTCGTTATTCTCTTTACCACAGAATACACAAACTTTTTTTTCTTCTGCGTCCTGGATTTCTTCTTTTGAATCCGCCCTCTGGACGAGCTGCTTTATCGTAAGCCATTTTATTTGCCTCCCAATACTTTGAATCTTCTAAATTCAACGAACCTTAGTTAAATGGGAGTTCTTCATCAATTCCATCTGGAATGTTCATGAAACCGTCGCCTGCATCAGCTGCCGGCGTCGGAGCCGGTGCCTGCTGGAAACCACCTGCATGGGAAAAACTTCCCGCGTTGGCATCACTTGTAGCTTTGCTCTCAGCAAACTCCTGATCCTCAACAACTACCTCTGTGGTATAAACCTTCTGTCCATCTTTGTTCGTGTAGCTTCCTGTCTGGATACGTCCGGTCACAACAACCTTCAGTCCCTGACGGAAATACTTCTCAGCGAACTCAGCGTTTCGTCCAAACGCAACGCAACCGATGAAGTCAGCAGTCTGTTCATCACCATTACGTTTGAATCTTCTGTCTACTGCCAACGTATATCTCGCAATTGCCAGAGAATTCTCTCCACCCTGTGAATATCTCACTTCTGGATCTCTGGTCAGGCGTCCCATCAAAATAACTTTATTCATATAATTACCTCTTCTTCCTGATTATGCTTCCTGTCTTACGCATAAATATCTGATGACATTGTCCATAATGCGGATTCTCTGCTCGATCTCGCCTGGAACATCAGCCTCAGCATCGAAGTGGATGAAGTAGTAATATGCTTCTTTCATTTTCTGAATCTCGTAAGCTAATCTCTTCTTACCGCTCTCATCAACGTCAGAGATCTTGCCACCGAAACGCTCTACTAAAGCCTTTACTTTCTCGATAACCTGAGCTCTCTCGTCATCTTCGATTTTTGCACTGACAACAACAGCTAATTCATACTTATTCATGTCGTCCTGCACCTCCTTCTGGTCTTTTGGCCCCCGCCCGCTTATGTGGGAGCAAGGAATTCCACCCTTAAATGGGCAGAAAAAATATTGTATCACGGTTATCTACTATATCATATAAGATTCCCGATTTCAAGCCTTTTTCTTTAAATCTTTTGTATTTTTTTTCGACCAGTTTCCGTGCTGTCATAATCTGATGTCCGCATCCCATGCATTTCAATCGGAAATCCGCACCTACACGTAATATCTCCCACTCTTTGCTTCCACAAGGATGTGGTTTTTTCAATGTTACTATGTCGCCGACTTCATAATTATATCCCATGCTGTCCCCTCCCTTGTAATCTGCCAGGTCTTCAACTTTTATATTTTCTGAATAATTTTTGCTGTCCAGACATTTCTTAATTCTTTGTCTGTCCCATTTGATTTTCTTGTTCTTTTTTACTCCAATCACTACAAATCGGTGCTCGTCGCTGGCGCTTGTACATGTTGATAGTGTCACAACTGAATCTGCAGTCGTCACTTCCACACCCGTATCATAAATCGCGATCCGCTTCGTCATATCCAGGTAAGACTGATATGCTTCGTCGTTCTCGAAGCCTGTCAGATACACATCGTCTGTATCCTTGACTGTCGCCGCACTGTAAATATGATATACAATCTCTCTTCCGTCCGGCGTGTAAATGTAAAAAATACGGGTTTGCTTCCCAGAAAGATTTATCTTTATATTCATCTAACTTTCGAAACATAGAACCGTCCTTCATACGATGCCCATATATGATTGAATTACGATCATTGAAATTTGCATTATTGTCCGCATTCAAAAAAAATCGTTCCAAGTGTATTATCATTTTCCGAAAATGTTTTGTGTAAATATTTTTCATTATCTGTTGTCTGAACAATCGGATAATTAATAATTGATGGCTCCAGGTAAAACCGGATCCACCCGACTGTATCCGGATTGATTCCTTTTAATTCATCAAAATCAACAGAAAAGCCTTTTTCCGGCTCACTGTCTTCTTTATTGATTGCAATGCTCTGAATCTTCTTATATTCATCACGGCCTTTTGCATAACCTCCGACAATCTTCACAAGTTGAAAGGCTGAAACGCAAAATACAGCCAGTGCCACGATCAGGATGATATTGGATAACATGCCGGCTTTCTTTTTCTTTTCTCTGCGGCCACGATGTGGTCTTCTTCTATTCTTACTCATACGCTGCTCCTTTTCTACTCCTCTATAGTAGCACATCTGCGTTACCTGCTTCAATTATTTTATAATTTTTTAATTTGCATTTTATTGACTTTCTTTTTTGCCTGCGCGTATGATATTTACATAGGAGGACGATACTGATGAAAGAAAAAATTACAACGCTTTATGTATGGAAGATATGGATTAGATTCCTTTGGAAAATTTACAATTATAGTCTCTTTAGTACTGATGCTTTTGGCGAACTTTGTACCTGCAAGACTGGGAAGTGTATTATCCCTGCTGTGCTGGGCACTTTTGATCTACACATATTTCCGTATGTTCTCAAGACAAACTTATAAACGTGCCTGTGAGAACCAGGCTTATCTGGCAAAAACAGCGAAAGTTCGACATTTCTTCGCCTCACAGAAAAGTATAATGGCACAGAGAAAGACACATCACATTTACAAATGTCCGACTTGTAAACAGAAAATACGTGTACCAAAAAAGGCAAAGGCCGTATTGAAATCCGCTGTCCGAAATGTAACACAACATTTATCAAGAAGAGCTAAGTAAAAGGGGCTTTTTATGTTTGGATATATTGCAATCAACAAAGCTGAAATGAAATTCAAAGACTACGATGTGTACCAGGCGTACTATTGTGGTCTTTGTCGTCGTCTGAAAGAATGTTACGGAAAGCGTGGTCAACTGACACTGTCCTACGACATGACATTTCTCATTGTCCTGCTCACCGGGCTTTACGAACCAAAGACTATAACCGGTGAGATTCGCTGCATTGCGCACCCGCTTGAAAAACATCCGACAAAAATCAACGAATATACAGATTATGCAGCTTCCATGAATCTCATTCTTTCCTATTATAAATGTAAGGACGACTGGACCGATGAGCGAAAGAAAAAAGGATATATTGCTGCAAAAGCGCTGGAGCCGAAGATCAAAAAGATTGAAAGTAATTACCCGGAAAAAGTCCGGCTGATCCACTCAAAATTAGAAGAAATCAATCAATATGAAAAAAAAGGTGAGACAAATCTTGACCTTATGGCAGGACTTTTCGGTGATATCATGGCTGAAATCTTTGCCTGGGAACCAGATGCATGGGAATTATCTCTTCGAAAAAATCGGATTCTTCCTTGGCAAATTCATTTACCTCATGGACGCCTATGAAGATGTAGAAAAGGATATTGAAAATAACAGCTACAATCCGCTAAAGGAAGCATTTTTGCAAAAAAACTCCAGAACAGTTCGCCACAGAATGCCGCACTCTTCTGACCATGATGATGGCCGAATGTTCCAGAGAATTTGAACAGCTTCCGATTCTGCTTCACGCAGATATTTTAAGAAACATCTTGTATTCCGGGGTGTGGTGCAGGTATACTATGGTTACGTCCAAACGATATGAAAACCAGAATAAGGAGAACAATCATGAATGATCCATACAGCGTCCTTGGCATTTCGCGGCGCTACTGATGACGAAATAAAAAAAGAAAACATACCGGGCACTAAGCCGAAAATATCACCCGGATGCAAATATCAATAACCCGAATAAAGATCAGGCAGAAGCCAAATTCAAAGAAGTCCAGCAGGCTTACCAGCAGATTATGCATGAACGCGAATACGGCACTACCGGTTCCTATGGAAATGGTTACGGAAGCTCTTCCGGCGGTTACGACGGAAATAATCCTAATGGCGGCTACGGTGACTTTGGAGGATTTGACTTCGGCGGATTTGACTTTGGAGGATTCGGAAACTTCCGCGGTTACTCCGGTCAGTATCAGCAGAGACGATCCGGCGCGACCAGTAACGAAGGTGACCTTCATATGCAGGCCGCTGCCAATTTCATTAATAATGGCCGCTATCAGGAAGCAATCAATGTTCTAAACGGAATTGATAACAAGACTGCGCAATGGTATTACTACAGTGCCATCGCTAACTCTGGTATCGGCAATAACGTCAGTGCCCTACAGCATGCACGCGAAGCAGCTCGTATGGAACCGAACAATATACAGTACACCACCCTCGTACAACGACTGGAAAATGGCGGAAACTGGTACCGCCAGCAACAAGGGCCTTACCAGACAACCTTCTCAAGCAGCGGCGACTGGTGCGTAAAACTATGTATCGGCAACCTCGTCTGTAACCTATGCTGCGGCGGAAGCGGACTCTGCTGTGGTGGAAGCGGAATGAACGGCGGACATTACATATAGAATAATAATTGGGGACGTAGTAAACCTTCAAGGTTCTACGTCCCCATCGTTGATTTAGGGTGTCCCTTTTTTACTTTTCTATTTTTTTTTCAATGCTTTCTTAAACCGGTTACTGAACAGGATCATGGTGAATGTTACTGCGAAGAAATCGGCGATTGGTTCTGCCAGATATACTCCCATAGTTCGATCTGCACTCCAGATGTGTGGAACAATATAAATCAGTGGAATCAACAGTACGAATTTCCTCATTACTGCTACAATAATGGATTCTGGTGCGCAGCCAAGAGAGGTAAATCCCATCTGGCATGCGATCTGGAATCCAAACATAAACATTGCTGCCATATATACACGAAGTGCTGTCTTGCCAAATGCAAGCAGTGCTGCGTCTGATGTGAACATGCTGACGAAAATCTGTGGAAAAAGTTCTACACATAACCACAGAATCACTGCATATCCAACGCTTACCTTTAACAGCAGGCGAAATGTTCCCCGAACGCGGTCTACATTTTTTTTGCTCCATAATTATAGCTGAGTATCGGCTGTGCTCCCTGTCCAAGTCCCTGTAGTGGCAGCATCGCAAACTGCATTACACTGGTCAGGATCGTCATGGCTCCAACTGCAATATCCCCGCCATATTTTAACAAAGATGAGTTGAAGCACACCGTGATAATACTTTCACTCGCCTGCATAATAAATGTTGCGAGTCCCAGCGCAAGACTTGGTAATATAATTCTTGCTTCCAGCTTCATATTCTTTCTTTGTATCTTTAAAAAATGTCTTCTTTCCAAATAAGAAGCTGACGACCCAGATACAGGAGCATGCCTGTGATATGATTGTTGCAAGCGCTGCGCCTCGCACGCCCATATGTAATCCAAAGATAAAAATCGGGTCAAGCACAATGTTGATCACTGCACCAATCAGCACAGATAACATTCCTGTCTTTGCAAATCCCTGCGCAGTGATAAATGCATTTAACCCAAGTGTCAGCTGCACAAAAAATCGTTCCCACTGCATAAATGTTCATGTAGGCTGCCGCATATGAAATCGTATTCTCACTGGCTCCAAATGCCATCAAAAATGTACGATTGCCAAGAAGCAGCACAATTGTCAGCACGATTGCCACCAAAATCTGTGTTGCGAAGCAGTTGCCAAGTGTCTTCTCCGCATCTTCCTTATTATTCTGTCCCATATAAATAGACGCTCTCGGCGCGCCACCATTTCCTACCAGCACTGCAAATGCTGACACGATCATAATAAGCGGCATACACACGCCGACACCCGTAAGAGCCAAAGCTCCTACCTTCGGGATATGACCGATGTAAATTCGATCCACCACGTTGTACAGCATGTTAATAAGCTGCGCTGCCAGCGTTGGGATTGCCAGCCGGAGCAGAAGCTTTCCAATCGGTTCTGTCCCTAAGAAATCTTTATCTTTTTCCATAATTTTCACACCTTTTATTCGTAATAATAACGTTGGAGAAAAGTCCAACCATAATGTCAAAAAAGACTGCCTCGTGACATCAATATTACAAATTATACTATCTGTAACGCCATTGTCAATAACGTCAAATTATGAAATTTTTCGAAAGTCTTTTTGCCGGTAATTTTAATGATAATCCTGACTACTTCAAATTGATTCGAATTTTCGAAATATTTTTTTCATTTTGGGGGTTGACGAAACCGGAAATCTTTGTTATTCTAAATAAGCATTCGATATGGCGCCATAGCCAAGTGGTAAGGCAAAGGTCTGCAACACCCTGATCACCAGTTCAAATCTGGTTGTCGCCTCTAAAAAAAAGAAACCTTGATTACAAGGTTTCTTTTTTTTTGCGTGTATGGCAGGAATAAATAAGACTTCCATAAGATTTCCTTAAGAAATTTTCGATTTCTTTAAGACCACGCACATACTTTAGACACATTTCCTCTGTATACTTAATGACAGATAGTTGAGAGAGACATCCATCAATATCAACTATCTCCCCCTCATAAAGTGCAAAACGCACTTAACTCTCATTCCTTTAGATAACTATAAAAACAACGGCAAAGAAGCCCGCAGGTCACATGACCCGCGAGCTTCTTACGTTGCCAAGCATACGACAAAAGGTCCGGTGGACCTTTTTTATGTTACCTTTATCCGTGATATTCGCCATTATATTGGATCAGCGTTACATCATCCATTTTTTCAATCTTACGGATTTTTTCCGTAAAGTCCATCTGATTCTGTCTGCAGAATACTTCAACTGCCATCTCTGTCTTTTCTTTCCGCATCGTCTTTGATTTGATAAAATAACGCATTTTTCCAAAGTTGCGAATGATTTCATCCCCGGCATCGTCTCCGGTATAATGAATTACTACAATATAAATCTTTCCACTCTGCTGTCTGTGATAAAATAAATAAATCATAACAATCATGATCACTGCCGCCAGTACCGCAAGCACATACATACCTGCACCGGCTGTAATCCCCGATGTGATTGCCCAGAACAGATACAGAAGATCCATCGGATCTTTAATTGCTGTACGAAAACGTACAATAGACAATGCACCAACCATACCAAGAGAAATCACAATATTGCTGCTGATCGCAAGTGTTACCATACAGGTAAGCACTGTCATTCCCACAAGTGTAACTGCAAAACTTCTGGAGAAAATAACTCCAACATAAAATTTTCGATAGACCAAGTAGATTACTCCGCCAAGGAGCAGCGCTATGGCAAGTGCCGTAAGCATTCCCGGAACATCGAATTTATCGAATACACCGGATTCCAATACTGATTTTTTATTACATCCTGTACACTCATTCGTTTTTCTCCTGTATTTTAATTTTTCTGCCCAATATTCAAATCCATTCAGATACCGGGTCTTTTCATAACACAATACGTATTTTTGATACTGCTGTAAACTCTGCTGACTGCGGTGGCAGAAGATCTCGTATGATTTGCGGAAGCAGCTCTGTAAATTTCACTTCCATAACAAGTTTTCCAGGCTCCAGAACCGGCAGTGTAGCAAGTGTCGGATCGAATATATCATACCCTCTCAAATCTCGTTCCACCCGTCTGATTGCACAGGAACATGATTCCAAGAAGCAGTACGATTCCAAGGATCATCGGTCCGGCGCAGATAATACCGGCATATCCGTAAGCTCTTGCGGTTGCAGCAAGACCACTCTTTTTAAACAGCTTTTTCAGTTCAAATCCGATTCCAGCCATAAGCAGTCTCCACCTCCCCGTACAATTTTTTATATTCCTTCATCATCCTTTCGTGGCGGTAATATTTATTTACACGGTTCTGTCCGTTTGCTCCCATACGAAGTCTTAAGCTTCTGGATTCACACATCTTATCCATAGCAGCTGCGAGTCCCTGCCGGTACATCGGCGGCACACAGTACCCTGCCGGTCCAAAAAAATCTCCTTCTTTTCCTTCCAAAAGCTCTCTGCAGCATCCTACATCCGTTGTTACACATGGTCTTCTTGCCGCCAGTGATTCAAGAACCGACAACGGCTGTCCTTCCGAGATACTGGTCAGAATCGTAAAATCCAGTTTTTCCATATATTTTTTACAATATCAACTCGTCCTGTAAAAATAACATTTTCAAGCTTTAATTGTTTCACAAGCGTGTAACATTCCTGGGCATATTCTTCATCATCCACGCCACCCATGATATGTAATCTTACATTTTTCCGCCTTGCACATAGTTCAAAAAAAGCATAGATCATTGTCTTGATATCTTTAATCGGTGCCATTCTGACCACTGCCCCAATATCTACCTGACCATCCTCTTCTTTCAGCGGAATCTGGGACAGGCGCTCATAATTAATTCCATTTTCAATCACTCTGCATTTCTTCTCATCGCAGCCCATCTGTATCTGTGTCCGCATGGCATTCGTAAACAGCGCCGTAACCTGAAATGCCCGGCTGTATATAATGTCCGACAGCATATAGAAAAATGAAATCCACTGCTTCTTGTATGTAGCCATGACCCATTTGGCACGGATGATCTCTTCTTCACTTTCACGTGTATAAATCCCATGCTCTGTAAGAAGCACTTTTTTTTCTGATAAACATAACCGCCAAGACATGCCAGCATGCCGCCATAACCAGTACAGATCGCATGGTAGACATCTGCCTGTGGCACTTCACTTCCAAGAAGATACAGTACCGGAAGCAGCATAGACCGCATCGTGTGAAATGCATCTGCAAACGCAGTATACGGATATTTCTCCAGACAGCTTTTTTCCAGAATCTCCAGGAATTCTTCACTTTTTAAAAATGACATTGGATTGATCTTCTTATCGTGATACAAGCGAAACAGTACTTCCCAGTCCGGTCTCCCACAATCCATCAGCTCACGAAGGCTGTCTTGTTCTTCCCTGGTAAATATATGTAGAAGTTTCCCGGTATCTTTCACATGCAAAGCATCATCTAAGAATACTTCCTTTACTTCCACCACATTTTCCGGGAGTTCATACACAAACTTTCCTTTATCTTCGGCATGTGCTCCAATCACCCACAATACAAATTCATGTTCTTTCATCTCTTTGATATACTGGTGCATCCAGGTGGATACACCTCCGTGCACATATGGATAACACCCTTCCAAAATCAAACAAATTCTCAACGTAATGTCCTCTTATTTCTTCTCAATCGTAACTTCATCATTCACTGCATGCAGCAGATAAAGATTTCCTGTTACATGCTCCAGTTCTCCACCTGTAACTTTGCCCGGTATCCCATTGTTGAACCGGAGCATCAGATATGCTTCATCATAAAAATGATTCAGCTTCAGTTCCACACTTTTATCTGTCACATTTTTCTCATACGTCAGTGCACCATATCGTTCAATCGCCCCGACAATTCTGATCCGGTCAGATTGCGAAGTTCTGGTGCTGAATCATAGAGCCAGTCCATATACTCCTCCAACCGGTTCTTTAATTTTTCCCAGCCAAGTTTTGCCCCACGGTCTTCATCCAGCAAGTCATCCGGATGCATAAAGTGACTGTTTACAAAATGCATATTCAGTTCTGAAAGTGCTGCCATCTGCATATAATCATCAATGATCGCACCGGATATGATTCTGGGCTGTTCGACAATACCGTCATCTGCCACTTCAAATTCCTGTGTATAAGCACATTCTCCGGCAAAATAATTACTAGCTATCGTCTTAATCTGCGGAAACTTTTGCGCCAGCATCTTCCGCCCCTGCTCTGACAACACATTTGACGGAGGAACATAGACCGACATCTGCGTTCCCGGAACATTTTTTTTACCAAACCGCATAAGTTCTGACATAGCAGACTCCATTGCTTTTTCATTCTTCCATGTTTTATATGGAAGAACATCTCCATAATCTGTATCACCCAGACACAATGGCTGATGGTTGTAACCGTGATAACCTAATTCACCACCCTGATGAAGTACCATATTTCCAAAATATTGAAAACGCTCATTGTCCGTCTGCTTCGTGATCTCTCCGTCAGTTTTATCTTCATAGTTCTCAATCATCACTCCAGTATACTTAAGTCCATATTTGGATGCAAGATTCAGCATATCCGGCCACCAGATATTCGAATAAAATTCTTGAATACTTGTCCCATAATCTCGTTTGACATATGTCCCGTCACCACTTGGTACCGGAGATGGAAAATCATCCAGATAAAAGGCCGATCCATTGATCACCGGATAGACTCCTATATCTGTCAGGAGACTGTAAGACGCTGCATAAAAAGCCTCTTACCGCTTTTTTCATATAACCCAAAATTATCTACTACAAACTTTCCGTCGCCGTATGTATTTTCCCATGTTAAAGGAATTCCTCCCGGCTCTTTTGCCCACGCATAGACCTGTGCCTTCTCGCTTAACTCAACCTGTCTCGCAGAATCAAATCCATCCGTGATTGCATAGCTTTTTCCTCCGCCAATCAAAAAATCCGAATCAAAATAAATGCTGTCCACAAACTATTTTCATATCCAGAAGAGATAATTCCCAATTTCTGCTCAATCAGTGACGCATACGTGTCCTTTTGGGTGCCATGGCAAACATGGCACTTCCGCCGCTTTTCACCCAATTGCTGATATCAATAATACCTTCCTTTAATGGCTCCAGGTCACTCATCAGTACAACCACTGTCTCATAGGAATCCAGATTTGGAAGCGTATCGGTCTTAAGATCTGCCACATCTGTTCCTACTTTCATATCCTGAAAAATCCGCTCAAATTGTTCCCACGCAAGCTGGCTGCTCTCCTGCTGGCTGTCCATAATGACCAGGCAAGTCTTTTTTTAATTCTTTTACTGCTTCTTTTTCCGTCACAATCTGGTTCTCACTTAGATATGCACTCTGGCTTTTGCTTCCTTCATAATGGATGCCAGAGCGTTCCGCAAAAAAGCACAGCCCCCATCAACATGAATATTCCCCATATTACCAGCATTCCTTTAAATGGAAATGCTTTCATACTCTTTATGAATCGATCCAAAGAGCCAGATCCTCCTTCCTTTTGAAGAAAGATAAATGTGCTCTTTCTTCATCTTATCTAGTGTTCTTTTCAGTTCTTCTCCCTGCTTCTGTTCTACGCAATATTGAACCTTCAAAATCCAATACGCTTCGTGTCGGTGCCATTTTTTTTCTCTATAATTTGTAAAATCTCATGTGCTTTTTCAAAATCTCCAAGCTTCATCAAATTCTTGACCATGCATACGCAAGTGTGCAGATCTTCCTGATGTTTTAACTTCTTTTCCAGAAGCTGTTCATATCGCTGCCTCTGTACTCGTTCTATCTGTTCTTCCAGAAGTCCCTGGCTTAAATATTCCTCCATAAATTCGCAATACTGCTCCATAACTTCCGGATCTTCCGGCGAAATCTGATGAAGCCTCTCCAACTCCTGAAGCTTTGAATCATACTCTTTCGACAACTCTACCATGGCAGTGATGGCATAATGTACAACCTCCACGTCTTCGTTCATACGCGCCTGTTTCAAAAGCTCCACATACTCCTCTGGATTGTCATTTAAAACATTCATAATCAACTCTCTTCGAAGTTCCGGCTCATTTACGATCAGCGCTTCCTCCAGCGGAACAATATTTCCCTCCTGTTCCGTCCCGGACTGAAAGATATTTTTTTGTAAATTTCTTCATTTACCTTCATCTTCTCTACGCCTACTTCTTTTCTCTGATCTGATTGTATCCAGATTTGAAAATGCAGGATAAACACACACAAAACTCCCCACACCGGAACAAAAACGACCGGGAACATGAGATATTTCTTTACATTTATAATATGAGTACAGATTCCTACCCATACAAGAATACAGCAGATGATGTGCAAAAGAATCAGTACTATTCCAACTACAATCTGAATCATACTTCTCCTCCACCTCGTGCAATCTGGGCGATACCGGTCTCATAGGCGATGATTCCGGCTTTTTGAGCCGCCCGCTTACAATTGGAAGTGATTCCTTGTCCGTCTGAGACAGAATCAGGTATAATTCTCCTTCTTCAGAAATCCCCCATACGTCATTCGCACGGATCAGGTTCTGCAGGATCTGATCTGCCTCCTCTTTGACTTGCCCGGATGTTCCAGCCGCAACAGAATATAGGACGCCACCATCTCATCTTGCATCGCATGAAATGTTTCCAATCGTTCCATAAAATAGGATGTCTTCAAAATATGTGTCCCTTCCACATACTGCATATTCTTCGCAGCCTCCTGATACTCCAGTGCACGAAGCAGTGCCACTTCCACCAATCCACAGAGAATTTTGAAAAGATTCATATAATAAAGCGTCATCTGATCGCTGCGGACTTCCTTAATACAGACAATCATCACAAGTTCTTTGTTTTTCCTGATTCCTGCCATGTAAGCCGGATAATCCGGGAGAAGCTCACGATTTACCCACACATTTCCATCTTCCAGCTCCGAAATAGCTGCCTGATACTTACTGATCCGTATAGAATTCGGAAACTCACTTCTAATTTCTTTCGATGCAATCTCCAATCGTCCAAACTCACTGTTTTTTCCAAGGGAGTACACAGCAACTGCATGGTTCTCCAGCATATCCTCCATCACATGTATCGTTTCTATAAAAAGCTCCTGTGGAAGCACCGTATCAAGCTTTCTTGTAATATCAAAAATCTTTCCAAAGCTGTCCCGGCTCCCCATAATCTGCTTCTTGTACGTTCTCTTGTCATAGAGCGAATCCTGATACATATCTCGCATGAACAAAAACTTTTCCTGGATCAGTTTATTTTCATCCGTAACAAATTCTATATTTTCTTTATTTTTTTTTTCATCCGTACATATCCACAGATTGCTCCTACTGCAAAATAAAAAGATAAATGGGATCCAGTTGGACGGTTCATAGAACAATGTTGTCCACCCTACCCCTTCTCTTTCATAGGCTGCCAAAAGCGAAATCGTCTCAAGAGCTGCAGCCGCAATCCCGTAGTTAATTCCGTACAAGCTTCCAAAAAGCACAATAAATACAAGCCGCAGATCAATCATCTTAAACTGCGCCTGATTTCCGGCAAGATGATTCAAAAATTCAAACAGAAAAAATCCAATGACCAGTTCTACTATTTTTACTATTGGTCTGTGTTTATCAAGCCAGATTTTCCAGCGATCGATCCGCCGCTCCTTTTCTCCGATAGAGTCCAGATACTGATCATAGATGTCGGAAAAATCCTCCAGAAGTGAAATCTTTGGAAACCAGCCATACTTAAAACGTACAACTTTATCATCCGGTGGAATTTTTTCAACCGGGATAAGTCCTTTATTCTCGATCCGTACACTTGCATCTATCTCTTTTTATTTTCTGTTCCAGCTCCCGAAAAGTATTTGAAAATACATTTGGTACATTCAGATAGTGATATTCCTCGTCCCAGTTATCACTCATTTTCTCCAAAAGATTCTGCCAGATCCATGGAGTTCAAAAACTGGAGTGGCTGATCAGGTGATTCCTGAATCTCCACCGGCTCCCCACTACGGATAGCTGCAAACATTTTATAAAAATAATCTTCCTTATAAACTCCGGAATACAGATACGGAATTCTTACGATTTTGACCGGAATCTGGTACATTTTCCCATACTGACAACACAGATTCTCGGCTCCACGGACAAGAAGTGTCTTTCCGGTCGTAGCTGCATACCCCGCCTCCGGACCAGTTAGATAGATTACATGGATCTCTTTACTGCGTTTACAATAACTTAACACTTTTCGAAGCTTCTCTGCTTCACCTTCCATCGTTCCATGAAATGTAATATAATTAGAAAAATAAACCATAAGTTCAAAATCATAAGTGCGGAAAATGTCTTCCAGCTCTTCATCTCGCTCTGGAAACGGGCGCACGATCAAATGCTTTTTCCGCTCTGTCTTCAACAAGGAATTCCCCATTATAAATACTTCGCTCTCGGGGAAAGCTTCCTGCACAAATTCTTTTGTTATGTATCCGGTATTCCCAACTAATAGTACTCTCATATCTTTTCTTCCTAACGTTCCCTGATATATTTTTCATTATACCACGCTGTTTTTATTCTGCCACAAAAACATATTCTCATATACATTTCCATATATCTTTTTATATAATCGAAACCCACAAATTTAATAAGCATGCTTATTATTGTCTTGCAAACCTTTTTCAGATGTTTTACCATAGAATTAACAATTAAGTATTTTCAAAACATTTCTCAATAGCACGAAAGCATCCCGAGAGGAAACTGTTTTTATACTTATCATAAAGGAGGTTTTTCTATGCGGTTTTGGACAAGACAACATGAAGCTGTCTGGGATGAGCTTCAAAAAACAGGTCAATATATTGTAAAGAAAGAATATATCGAGGAAAAAAATGATACCATTTCCGAATTCTATCTAAAATTGTATGAATGGTACACAAAAGCTGCAAGAAAATATATTGACATCCCAGAAGATCTGAAATATCCAGTCTGGCTCAGTGTTAGTGAGGATATGATGTTACAGCCGACCGAACACGCAATCATATTCGAAGTCGAGATTCCAGAGGGAGAATACCTGATCTGCAATTTTGACAAATGGGGCTATCGCGTCAATTATTTCTATGTGCCGCTGGATGAGGCCGATGAAAAGGCCCACATGGAAGAGTTAAAAAAATATGGAATCGCCTCCGAAGATTCATTAGTTACAACCAGTAAAGGAAACTTCTACCCGCTGCTCAGGCAGAAAATTATCAAGAGCTGGGATCGAATTTTTTACGATTCAGCCGGATGATCCGTCCCTCATGGTCGGAACCTGCTGGAAGTTAAAGAAAAAAAGTGGATCAAGGAGGTACGTTTTTATGACGAAGAATAATATATCATCAGCCTCAGACACTATCACGATGTATTGCACGCAGCCTGACCTTGTCTGGGATATTGTAGATAAAGATGGCGTAAACTATGTAAAACAGGCTTATATCACAAAGAAATATCAAGACACTGCCTGGATTTTGACACTGCTTACAAGTTTTTCCGCCAGAAAGCTGTAAAGATCATTCCAAAGCCACAAGAGGCTGAATCACCAATCTGGATGTACCGTGATAAAAAATGGGCAGTTCCGAATGCTGGCTGCCGACGTATGCACCTGGAAATTCCCAAAGACGAGTTGATTCTTTTTGACCGGAGAACATGGAATAAAATTCTGAACATGGAATATGTTGGAACTGATGAAGAAATCGCCGCCTTTGAGCAGGAATATAAGCGTCAGGGCGTCCGCGACCCACTGGACATTATGAAGTCCTCATTTTATCCGCTTCTGGCTCAGAAAATCAAGAAAAGCTGGCAGCATCTTTTTTACGGATCCACTTCCGGAAGAGACTTACTGGCAAGGCGCTGTCTGGTATCTGAAAAAAAAGATTGGGTAGTCGGGGAAGAATAATGTTATACTATAAGCAAGAGCTTTACTTGCAAACTGTGCAGCAGAGATGGATGTGCTCTGCTGCATGTTATTTTTATATGGAGGTGACCTGCCATGGCAAAAAGAGCAGCTTGCTGTGATTGAAATGATCACAAATATGATTCTCGGCAAGACCAACGGGGTTAGTAAAGTTGATTTCACACCACAGAAAATCCCGTTTCCGGAAAACCTTCCGTATGAACAGGCTTTCCTGCGCGCTACACCGGAGAGCCAGGGTGTCTCTTCCGAGAAACTGATACATTTACTAAGTAACTTATCTGCATCTCCATACACGGATATGCATCACTTTCTTGTACTGCGACATGGAAATGTAATCTGTGACTGCAGCTTTGCGCCTTACCGGAGCGGCATATGGCACATTTCCCATTCCATGTGTAAGAGTATTACCAGTATGGCAATCGGATTGCTAATCGATGAGGGGAAACTTTCTTTAGATGAAAACATATACAATATCTTTCCCGGAAAAGTCAATCCACTGATTAAAAATCTTCCGACCGGAAGTCACAGTACGGCATCTACTGACAATGACAAGTGGTGTAACATTTAACGAGTCTGGGATTGTCTCTGGTAATGACTGGCTGGAAAGTTATCTGAATGCACCGGTATCAGAAAAACCAGGCACAAAATTCCAGTACAACAGTCTGAATACTTATGTATTATCTGCAATTGTCAGTGCACGCACGGAGATGACACTGGAGGAATACTTGCGGCCACGTCTATTTGAGCCTCTTGGCATCACCCGCTATCTTTGGGAGACCTGCCCAAAAGGCATCACAAAAGGCGGCTGGGGACTTTTTATTTGTCCGGAAGACATGGCAAAATTAGGGCAGCTCTATCTAAACCACGGCATATGGCACGAAAAAGCAGATCATTCCGGCCGACTGGATCCGCGAATCGACCACAAAACAGGTTGACAGTATCGAAGGAACTTACGGATACGGATACCAGATCTGGATGGAGAATCGTCTGAACAGTTTTGAATTCAATGGTATGCTCGGACAGAATGTGATCGTGTATCCTGACCTTGACATGGTCATTGTCACCTGTGCGGGAAACAATGAACTCTTCCAGAATAACGTCATGCTAGATCTGATACGTGATGCATTTCCACAGGAATATCAGGCATCTGAATATGCTCTCCCTGAAAATCCTGCCGAGTATCACAAACTGACACACCTGGTTCACGCACTTTCCCATGGACCTTCCTGCATGCCGCAGATCCGACGCGGCGGCTGGGCAAAGAAAAAGCGGATATTCCAGAAGCCATGCAATATATCCCAAATATGTCCGGTTGCTAAAGGATTTAGACGGAAAATGCTACAATATAAATCCCGCAAGTGTTGGCCTGTTTCCACTGATTATTCAGGTATTCCATAATAATATGACAAACGGAATCAGACAGATTTCTTTTTTTTCAATATGACAAAATCAACTGTCCAGACAAATTTTATATTCACTTTCTGGAAGGAGAAGAACATTGTACGCTGACTGTAAGTTTTGATCGTTATATCGATAACCTAATTACACTTCATGGAGAAACTTACCTTGTAGCTGTAAAATGTGAGTATACTACTGATGCAGATCACGCTCCGGTTCTTGTTCTTGATATGGTCTATCTGGAAGAAGCCATGAGCCGAAAGCTTTATTTACATTTCAAAAGCAACGAATTAATGGCACATTGGTCCGAGTCTCCTGGGAAAGAGCTTATTTTAGAAGGTCTGTCTTCCATCACAGGGGAGATGACGAAGCTTCCACTTTACGGGCGCTTTCTCGAAGGAAGCGGAATGCAGTTCCTGGAACATATAATGGCCGATACCATAGAACCAACTGTACATGGAACATTAGCTGCATCCGATACTGAAGACGTGGATATTTGATATCTGACATACCATTCCTTGAAATTGTAGCTGTTCTGATTATTATCTCATACAAAAACGCCTCGCAAAATGTGAATATTTTACGGGGCGTATATTATGCATTTTACAGTTCCATTTAATGATCTATCTCTTTACAAAATTCCTCTATCGTTTCCGATTTTGCCGCCAAACGCAGCCACTTCTTCAATACTTCTGGATCCGTTTCTGCGAAAATTTCTGCCTTCACCTTTTCTGGAACTTCTCCTTTATCCTCAAGTAATTCCAAAACAGATTCTATTTTTCCATTAATGATTCCAATCTGTTTTCCCTCGTCTCGTATAATCCGTTCTCTTTCTTCCATCTTCATATACTCTACCTCCATATCCGCACTGGCTTTGATTTCTCGTATGCTCTCATGCAGACGTTTCAGCCTCTCATCACATTCATCTGGAAGTCCATTTTCATTACTTTCCGTTACATAGTGAAGAAAATCAACCAACTCCTTCGACACTTCTTCCTCATTCTCACCTTTTTGTGCTCAAAAGCAGTTTTGTTACTTCATCTCCTAAGCGCAGTCCTGGAACTTCTTTGCACTGATTATCAAATGTATAGCAATATTTCTTCTTTCCATATGGATCATAATTACAAATGATAATAATGTAGAGTGGATTCATCTTATCAAATCCTCGCTCTCCACTTTTGAGTATCGGTGCATCTATCAGTGCTTGATAGAATCTGGTCCGCTTCGGAATATTCCCTTCATTACGATTCTGCATTTCTACATCAAATATCCTTCCATCTTCCGATTCCGCAATGAAATCCAGTCTAACTCCACGCTTTCCCGGAAGATTGTGAATTACTTTCTGTCCAGATTTCCACTTCAAACTCTTAAGCCTGAGTCCTGTAGTCAGTTCGATAATTGCCTTACAATTTTCAAGTTCTTCCGTTGCCACATCAAACAAGAAATCGTCTGTAAGATTCAGTTCCTGCAATGTCTTGCTTTCCTTCGCCTGCATTATGAAATTTTCGTTTTTTACCATACGGTTCTCCTTTTTATTATACTCATCTACAGTTACTTTTTCAAACATGGAATTCCGGACGATTCTGTCCGTTTTTGATCGAAGCAGAACTGCTTCTTAAAATATCATGATCACTATTTCGAATGTTTGAGTGGACTTATCATATCATAACATTCCTATCTTCTCAACAAGAAAATACTTATGTTTTTCTTAAGGAAAATCGCCCCGCAAAATGTGAATATTTTACGGGGCGTATATTATGCATTCCTGTTTTATTAAATTATGAGGTTATTATCTTCTTCTCTGTCTTCTGATTACTCTGAGAGAACCTACGATACAAACAGATGCTGCTAATAGGATGAACCATGCAATCAAGTTACTGTTGTCTCCTGTTTTTGCTGATTTAGAAGCTGGCTTCTTTCCTACGTCAGTCTTACCTGTATCTTTTGTATCTTTCTGTGCTACTGTCAGAGTTGTCTCTGCGGAACCATCTGTGAAGTTCACCTTAACAGTATGCTTTCCTGCTGAAAGGCTGCTCATATACTCCTTTGAAAATGTGATGATTGTGGAACCACTCTTACCAAATTAATTATCCTAATCCCATCTAACATTATATCTATTTTCCTGTCCTACTTTTGTCTCCAGCGCGAGTTGTCATTTATACGGCGCGAACTGCAATTTGATTTTATTGAAAGAAAAGTGTTTCTATATTAAAATGTATTTATAGAAAAATGAACTGGAGTGAGAATATGCTGAAAATAGGCATCTGTGATGACAGCAAGATATTCCTGATCTGTGCTGAAAAATTAATTCGGAAATGGTCCGATGAACGCCGAATCCCGGTAAAGATATACACTTTTAATAACGGTGATAAGCTAGTCGCTGCCAATACAGAAGAGCGGCTGGATATTATTTTTTTGGACATTATCATGCCTCTTTTAAATGGTATGGATGCTGCCAGGGAACTTCGTCAGCGCGATAAGTCCGTTAAAATCATCTTTCTGACTTCATCACCAGAATTTGCCTTAGAGTCTTATGAGGTCAAAGCTCAGGGATATGTGCTGAAACCAATTGCCTATGATAAGCTCAAGGAACTTTTGGACGAATGTGCCCAATCATTTGCAGAAGAACCAAAGAACATGGTGATCAAAACTGTCACCGGTTATCAGAAACTGTATTTTCATGAAATTGAATACGCAGAAGCTCAGAATAAGAGAGTTTTCTTTCATCTGCGCTCCGGCAATATCATAGAGTCCGCAGAACCATTTCATTCCTTTGAGGAGCGTTTCTCTTCGCAGGATGGATTTTTCAAATGTCATCGAAGCTACCTTGTATATCTGCAAAATGTAGATCATTTTACCGCAGCTGAGATTACTACGAAATCCGGGCGGAACATTCCGGTTTCCAGAGGCAACGCAAAAGCTTTCAAAGAGGCCTATTTTGCCCAGATGTTCCAAGACTCCTGATATATAGATATGTTTTCCACGATTTGTACACCGGATCTGGATTTTATCCACATATTTTCGAACAAAAGAGGAAACTACGATGCTTGTAAATATTTTAAGCCTGATTCATAACACAACTACATTATTGTTCGGTGTCTACGCATCTGCTGAATTTCTCGGCATCCGCATGAACCGGAAGAATATCCTTTCCTTGTCAACTTTTTCGTGTATTACAGGTGTTTTTGATGTGCTTTCTTTTGTATTGTATGGAACCAGTTTCACGGAACAGGTCTATCCTTTCATTATTCACATTCCGCTTGTATTGTTTCTTACTTTTTATTACAAATATAAAATGGCCAACTCCATTTTGGCTGTTCTGACTGCATACCTCTGCTGCCAGATCAGTAACTGGACTGGAATTGCAGCAATGACATTGACCAGTCAGGAATGGATCTATTACAGTGTCCGTATCTGCGTGACCATTATCGTATTTATCCTGCTTGTCCATTACGTTTCCGACATTACTGCACAGCTTCTGCAGAAGCCGGCTCGTTCACTGGCTATCCTCGGATTTATGCCTTTTGTCTATTACATCTTTGATTATATGACAAGTAAATATACTTTACTTCTTTATTCCGGCTCAAAAGGTAGTTGGCGAATTTCTCGGATTCGTGCTCTGCATCACTTATCTGATGTTTTTGTTTCTTTATTTCAAGGAATACGAAGCCAATAAAGAAGCAGAACAGCGCAACCAGATTATGGAAATGAAGCGGATCCAGTCTGAAAAGGAACTGGACGCGATTCGTCGCTCCGAACACGCTGTCTCTATTCTGCGCCATGATATGAGACATTTTTTATTAAGCATTTCTTCTTATATTGAAAATAACGACAATGAAAAAGCATTGGAATATATTAACGAAGTCATCCATACTTCTGACAAAACCGTAATACAGCGATATTGTAAAAATGAAATTATAAACTTAATTCTATCTTCTCATGAGAGTGAACTGGAACATAACTATATTCATTTTGAATACTCTATACAACTTCCGGAGACTCTTGCAGTCTCTGACGTGGATATGACTGCAATTCTTTCTAATGCTTTGGAAAATGCGATCCATGCAGTCCTGAAACTTCCGGAAGCGAGACGTGAGATTAAACTGGATATGCGTCTGAATGAAGAAAAATTACTGATTTCTCTGAAAAAAATACTTATGCAGATAAGCCGGATTTTATGAATGGACTTCCATATACTTCCGAAGCCGGACACGGGTTTGGAACAAAAAAGTATCTGGTATGTTGCTGAAAAACTGAATGGAAGCTGCCAGTTTTAGGTGACAGATACTTACTTTATTCTGCGCGTTATTCTATAACACATGATTTGCGTTTTTTATTGGATTTTGCTATGATATAAACAACAAAAACATATCCATCAGAAGGTGGGCATATGCGAGTCGCTTTTATTGATGATGATCCAAATGAATTAAAAAAATACTTCATACATATTTTAATGACCTGACTGATCCATCTACAATTTCCATTGATGATTTCTCAAGTGGAGAAGAATTTTTGTCCCGCTTTACTGCCGGACTTTATGACCTTGTAACCCTTGATATTTTCACGGGAGATCTGACCGGTGTCGATGTTGCCCGCAAGATCCGCGAGACGGATCACAACGTCCGCCTTGTCTTCTGCACGACCAGCAATGATTTTGCAAGCGAAAGCTATGAAGTGGCTGCCTGCTCAAAAAATTCTGGAAAATAAGTTTTTGCTTTTCTTCCTCGATGCCAATTCCATCATCCTGCACTGAAAAGTAGAGGCTGATTTTTCCTTCTCGTCACAGATTTCCAACATATTTTTCCGAACCTTCCTATGGAGTATATACAAGGTGGAAGGGGGCTATTATCTGTTATTATAAGTTTATACCATGGACTTCTCAACATATTAACAAACTTTCACGAACTGAAAAAAGTCTACTAAAAAAGGTCCATCGGACCTTTTTTTATCGTATGCTTGGCAACAAAAAAAGTCCGCCATTTTTGTACTCTTACAAACTGGCGAACTTTCCTACATTTATATTTATGAGTTGGGGCAAAAGCCCCAACTATGATGCCTACGGATTGTTCCGTGCTTTGCACTCCCACAACCCTAGCATCATATTTACAGTCTTACACCATCTTTTACGACTGCCTGCAGATCCAGATTATCCTTCAGAAGTACAATATCTGCCTTCTTACCTGCCTTAATCGAACCATACTGATCATCAATTCCAAGACTCTTCGCCGGATTAATAGTTGCGCAGGCACTAGCTGTCTCAAAGTGGAATCTGCATTTCTTTTACAACTGTTCTCATACAATCCGCGAGGTTCGTTGCTGAACCTGCTATTGCACCATCAGATACTAATGTCGCACGTTTTCCTACGACCTTGACATCCAATCCGCCAAGTGTATACTGTCCGTCCGGCATCCCGGTCGCACGCATGCTGTCGCTGATCAAAATCATACGGTCAGCCCCCATCATCTCAAAAGTTGCTCTGACCATAGCCGGATGAATATGTATCCCATCACAGATGATCTCTGCCATCACATGCTTACCATCATAAACAGCACCAACCACTCCCGGGGCGCGGTGAGTAAATGCCGGCATCGCGTTATAGAGATGTACTGCATGGTTTGCTCCCGCGTCAAATGCTTTTCTTCGCTGTATCATAATCTGCATTCGTATGAGCCAGAGAAATATTAACTTTCCCTTTCATTTTCTCGATAAATTCCAGATAATCTTCATTATCTTCCGGAGCAATCCCAATAAATTTCACCAGTCCATCGGAAGCTTCCAGAAACTGCTCTGCAATTTCTACATTACACGGAATAATATTTCTCTCATCTTGTGCCCCTTTTTTTTACTTTGCTGATAAACGGACCTTCCATGTTAATTCCCACAAGATCTGCTGCTTTGGGGCTTGTCCCGTTTTTCTTATATTTTGCTGCAACACTTAAGATCTGTTTCAGTTCTTCCACCGGAAGTGTCATGGTCGCCGGAGCAATAGCGGTCACACCAATGGAGGCCTCATACTGTGCGATCCTTTCAATCGCCTCTTCATTTCCATCGCAAAAGTCATCTCCTTTACAGCCATGAAAATGAAGGTCAATCAGGCCCGGAATTGCATATGCACCATCACCGTCCAATACCTCTTCCTCACCAAACTGTGGCTTTTCCTCTTCTGCATATACTCTCTGGATCTTGTCCCCGTCAAGCATAATTCCACCTTTTACAAATGTCTTCTCTTCCGTGTAAACTTTCACATTATCTATGATCATATTTTCTTTCCTTTCTATTCAAGAATGCCTCGGCTTATTTAACGCTACCTGCCAAAGTGGGAGTTATCTCACATCTGATATAGTTTCTTTTCCCTGTTTTCTCTTTCTTCCAGTGCTCGAAGTGTACTGTCATGCATCTCTTCTCTTAAGTACTTATTCTGTTCCATGTAATATGCATAGATGATATCCAACATAACAAGAATCGGGAACTGAGGTGAAATTACATTTCCATGATTCAGATGTTTCAGAGATGGTAATAACACGACCTCCGTACAGTAATTTTCAAAACCTTCCCGATTATTTGTCGTAAACAGTACCGTCTTGGCACCCCTCTTATACGACTCTTCCAGCAGATATGTCACTTCCTCTGTCTCCCCACTGATACTGAATCCAAATACAAGGCATCTTTTGTCCTGAAATACCGATGACATACGCATCATATCTGAATCTGTCATAGAGTCCACATTTACACCGATTCGCATAAAGCGGATTTCCATCTCTTTTGCTGAAAATCCTGAACTTCCGCGCCCACACACAATCACCTTTTCAGCCTTATTCAGATAACCTATAATCCGGACTACCTGACTTTCATCCACCAGACTGTAAGTCTTATTCAGAAGTTCCTGATACGCATTCAGGATCATTCGCGTATTACCGGTAATGGATTCCTGCTTTTCTACAAATGTCTCTTCATACTGATAGATGAATTCTCTGTATCCGCGATATCCACACTTTTTGTTCGCAAATCGTGTCAGTGTTGCTTTTGAAGTATACAAAAAGTTCTGCGATATGATTTACAGAAAAGTCCATCTTTTTCTGATTGTGAATAAAAAAAAGTCTGCAATGGTCTTTTCTGTTGTCGTAAATTTGTCATAGTTTGATTCAATAATCGGAATTACTGATTTTACATAATATTCCATCGACACTCATCTCTCCTACATCAGATGTCTCACGTTACAGAAATGATAAAATGCTCCCAACATTCCCGCATCATTTTGATGTTTCGCAAATGCAAGCTTTGTGTGTTTGGCAATACTGGACACAAGATACTTGTCCATAGCTGCCTTAATCCGGTCTTTTAAGAATTCTTCCTGTGCCATAATGCCACCACCTAGTACAACAATTTCTGGATTAATGACATAACAAATGTTAGCAATTCCTTTTCCAAGTACATCCACCATCTCGTCAATTGCACGGTTACACAATTCATCACCTTTTTTTTGCTTCTTCAAAAATGTGATAGCCATCCCAGATATCTTCTTGCTCGCCTTTCCATTCTGCTACTTTCTTTGTCAGGATGCTTGCTGCTCCAAGTGTCTGGAAATCGCTGTCATCCATATGCATATATCCAACTTCACATGCACTATTGCTAAAACCATGAAATACTTTCCCGTCAATCACAATACAACCGCCAATTCCAGTACCAATCGTCAATACCAGTGCTATTTTTTTGCTCCTTTTGCTGCACCAGAACGGTTCTCGGCAAGGCCAGCACAATTTACATCATTTTCTACCTCACACGGAACCTGAAACATCTCTTCCAGTGTCTTCTTAAACTGTGTTCCTGCATAATTAGGAATCAACGGCGCTGAATAGAAGATGGATCCCTCTTTGGTATCTACCATTCCTGCTGTCGAGATACAGATTCCGCTAATCTCCTCCTGCGCCTCCTGCTTCATTTCTTCCACGATTCCTGTTACTTTCTGCAAAATGGCCGGACCACCCTTCCATGCTTCTGTCTTCATAGATCTTTTTACATATAATCTCTGCATCTTCGTAAATGATTCCATATTTTTTTTTGCAGTTCCACCAATATCAATGCTTACATACTTATTCATCTTGCAATCCCCGTTCACATTTTTTTTATGACATCTCTATTCTGTGATATCTATTATATCTGATTCGCTTTATCTTCTCAACTTTCACATTGGAAATCCGTCAATTCTTTGCTTTCATATACAATAGTCTGCAAAAAGGGCAAACCAGCCATTTTCTGCGGTTCACCCTTCTTGTCCACAGGTCATACGACCTGTATTGTTGTTATATTTTCACTTTGAAAATAGCCTTTTTAATTGTCTCAGGCTCTCCCACCTGTACCGCTGTTCTATGTCCGTCACTTGGATAACAGATCAGGAAATCACCTTCTCTTAAGATAACAGATGCATTTTTTTTTCTCCATCCATTGGAAGAAAATCATCTTTCTCAACAAATTCCTTAAGTTCCATGTTCTGAATAAAGTTCAAATCAATCTGCTCTGTTCCCTTTAACATTACATGAATATCGAGATAATTCTTGTGAGCCTCCCAGAAACGCTCCTCTGGTGTCGTTGTTGTATACTCTACCACATTTACAAACAACCTATCTCCGTCAATCTCGTGACATCCTTTTTCATAAGAAAGAATATCGTTATTTTTTTTTGCATATTCAAAGCACTCTTTTACAGCTTCCTCGAGATATGGAAACTCTTCTAACTGATTGATATTTCCAAAAATCATAGTGATTTCTCCTTATTTGTTATAAATTGTTGTATTTGCAGCCGGCACACTTGTGTCACCTTTTACTTTTCTCCAAATCATACTTGCCGGAATACCTATTACAAGTGATACAACGATAGAGATGATGGAATAGCTCCAGATTGTTACATGGTCAGCAGGTACGAAATATTTTACATAGACCATAACTCCTGATGATGCAATAAATGCTGCAACTGCTCCAAATGTATTGGCAACTTTTGTGAATGCTCCAAGGATAAATGTTCCGATCAAGATACCAAGTACCAGTCCCATGAATCCATTGAACCACTCGTATGCTGATTTCACTCCACCGTTTGCAAGTACCATTGCAACGACAATTGCAAAAGATACCAACGAGGAGAGATACTCTCTGTCCAATCTTAGTCTCTTTCTCAAATCCAAGCTCTTTCTTAGAAAGATTTGCCTGAATATCCAGCGTCCAGCTTGATGCTACAGAGTTCAATCCTGTTGACAGTGTAGACTGTGCTGCCGCATAAATAGCAGCTAACAGAAGTCCTGTCACGCCGACCGGAAGCTCGAATGCAATATAAGATGCGAAGATCTGATCCTGCGCTGCTGCCGGTGGAAGTGCATTCTGCTGATAGAATACATAAAGTCCTGTACCGATCAAATAGAACACTGTTGCAATAAAGATAGACAGCGCACCATTTGTAAGCATCATTTTATTTAATTTCTTTGTATCCGTTGTCGTAGTAAAACTCTGTACAATATCCTGACTGGAAACATAGGAACCCATTGTATTAAAGCCTGCTCCTACGATCATGATAAATACGCTGTCTTTTAAAATGTTTGCATCGAAGATCGGCTGATCCACTGCAAGGAATTTGTGCTCTGCCGTAAATGCGTGCGCAATCGCGCCAAAACCTCCATCCAGATGCACAAGAAGGAAGACCAGGGCAAATGTTACACCGATCAGAAGGACAGAACCCTGAATAAAATCTGTCCAGAGTACGGACTTCAGACCACCTGTGTAAGAATAAATAATAGCGATCACACCCATAATGATAATCAGTAAGTTTACACTGATTCCCGTCAGGCTTCAAGTACCATACATGGCAGGTACATAATGATAGACATACGTCCGATCTGGTAAACAATGAACATCACTGCTCCCAGTACACGAAGTCCTTTACTTTCAAATCTCAGTTCCAGATAATGATAAGCTGTATCAATGTCCAGTTTACTGTAGATCAGCAGGAAAAATTTAATCGTAATCGGGATTGCAAGCAGCATACCGAGCTGTGCAAACCACATGATCCATGTTCCTGCATATGAGTTTCCTGCCAGTGACAGGAATGAAATCGGGCTTAATAAAGTTGCGAAAATAGATACGGAAGTAACCCACCACGGCACAGTTCCATCGCCCTTAAAATATTCTTTTCCCTTCATTTCTTTCTTTGCAAAATGAAGACCTGCAAACAATACTGCTGCCAGATAAACTACTAAAATAATCAAATCAATATAGGTAAATCCCTGCATCCTTTCTTCCTCCCTATGTTCCTTTGGGCAACGATGTTACGACTTATAAATATTTCTTTTTTCGCATCACAGATCATCTGTGCAGCTTCTTTACAATGTCCATATCAGCATCAATCAATGCCGGAAGCGGCTCTCTGACTCCGCCGAGTTCCAATCCTTCATTAATCTTGAGAATAGCTTTGATCACTGCATACATGTTTCCATGTGCAGAACACATTTTGTAAATAATCTCATCACATGCATACTGGATTTCTCTTGCCTTTTCCATCTCGCCTGCTTTTACATAATCATCCAGTTTCAAGTATAACTCAGGCATAACACCATAAGTTCCACCGATTGCTCCTTCTGCTCCGATGACACGTCCGCTCATGAACTGCTCATCCGGTCCGTTGAAAATAATGTAGTCAGGACCTGCAGCCTGTTTGAACATCTGGATATCCTGAACCGGCATAGAAGAATTCTTTACACCGATAACATTCGGATTCTTTCTCATCTCAGCAAACAAGCTCTGTGTAAGAGCAACACCTGCAAGCTGTGGAATGTTGTAAATAACGAAGTCTGTATTTGGTGCTGCTGCACTGATATCATTCCAGTACTTGGCAATTGCATACTCTGGTAAATGGAAATAAATCGGAGGAATTGCAGCGATTGCATCTACCCCAAGGCTCTCTGCATGTTTTGCAAGTTCCTGGCTGTCTTTTTGTGTTGTTGCATGCAACATGTGCGATAACTGTCAGCTTTCCTTCTGCAGCTTTCATTACATTTTCAAGCACAATCTTGCGGTCCTCTACGCTCTGGTAAATGCACTCTCCTGAAGAGCCATTTACATACACACCTTTGACGCCTTTTTCAACAAAGTATTTTGTCAGTGCCTGAACAGCCTCCGGACTAATGTTTCCGTCTTTGTCATAACATGCATAAAATGCCGGGATAACTCCTTTGTACTTGTCCAGATTTCTCATAGTTACTTGTCTCCTTTTTCCTTTTTTTGATTTTTGATTTATGTGTGAATTAATTAAGCTTCCAGTTTTTTCATCTCTTCTACAAAAGATTTTTGTGATAAGTTGCGGTCTTGTAATAATTGAACCAACTACTACGCTATATGCTCCAAGCTCAATCACATGTCTTGCTTTTTCAGGAGTATTAATATTTCCTTCTGCAATGACACGATGCTTTGTTCCGGCAACAATCTTTCTTAAAATTTCAAAATCATTTGCTTCAATCTTGTCACCTTTGCTTTGCTCTGTATATCCGACCATCGTTGTTCCGATAAAATCAAAGCCCAGTTCATCTGCGTGAAGCGCTTCTTCTATAGTAGAACAATCTGCCATAAAAAGCTGTTCTGGATATTTTTCTTTTGCTTCTTTGAAGAATTCATCCAGTGTCTTATTTCCCGGTCTTTTGAAATGGTTGCATCCATTGCTATAATCTCCGGTTTTACTTCCATTAATTCATCGATTTCCTTCATGGTAGGAGTAATATAAATGTCACTGTCTTCGTAATCTCTCTTCACAATACCGATAATTGGAAGATCTACCTGTGACTGAATCTCTTTAATGTCCTCTTTTTATTTGCACGGATTCCAAATGCTCCACCTTCTTTTTTGCAGCCAAAGCCATGCGTCCCATAATGAAAGAAGAATGCAACGGCTCATTTGACAATGCCTGACAAGATACAATTAATTTACCTTTCAGGTTTTCTACCTTCTGATTCATCTTTAATGTCCTCCTTCGTTCTAGTTGCAGTATAAGTTCTTCTGAAACTTTTTTCAATATGTTGTGTGTATTTCGAAACTAGTTTCATATATTTTGACTGAAACTCAATTTTTCACAAATTTTATGTATCTTCTTTTGTGAGCATTGCACAAATCAATGGTAATTTTTTCAGACCTTGAAACTAGTTTCTATATTTGCTTATAATATTGAAATAATGAAACAAATCAGTATACTTAATATCAGAAACAGAAATTTTACATTACAGAAAACACATTTTATAACAACAAAACAAATACATCTGAAATTTATTTATCAGAATGTAAAGTAAAAAAAAGAACAGTGAGGTATAGCTATGGTTATTTACAAAGCAAAAGATTATCAGGACATGAGCAGAAAAGCTGCAAATATTATTTCCGCACAGATTATTATGAAACCAAACTGTGTTCTTGGTTTAGCTACTGGTTCTTCTCCAGTAGGAACTTACAAACAGTTAATCGAATGGTATAAAAAAAAGGGGATTTAGATTTTTCACAGGTAACGAGTATCAATTTGGACGAATATAAAGGTTTAAGTCCGGAAAATAATCAAAGCTACCGTTACTTTATGAATACCAATCTGTTCTATCATGTAAATATCAATAAATCCCACACATTTGTCCCTAATGGTCTGGAAGCAGATTCTAAAAAGCGTGTGATGATTATAATGAAATTATCCGCAGCCAGGGAGGTATTGACCTCCAGCTTCTTGGACTTGGTCACAACGGGCACATTGGTTTTAACGAGCCTGGAGCTGCTTTCGAAAAAAGAAACTCACTGTGTTGATCTGACAGAAAGTACAATTGAAGCCAACAAACGCTTCTTTGCTTCCGAAGACGAGGTGCCACGCCAGGCATATACCATGGGCATCAAGAATATCATGCAGGCAAAGAAAATTTTGGTCGTAGTCAGTGGTAAGGACAAAGCTGAGATCTTAAAGAAAGTACTCTATGGAGCAATCACTCCGGAAGTACCGGCTTCCATCCTTCAGTTACATAATGATGTAACAATCGTTGCTGATGAAGCTGCACTGAGTGAGATTGATAAATAATATCTACTGGACACCGGACATTGCAGTGTAACTTATGAAACGCATTTAGCTTTTTATTAAAAAAGGGAAGCTGTGATACATCCATGTACCACAACTTCCCTATATTTTCATCTTCATTTAATTTTAATCAATTGTCCATTTAAGCAGCTGTTCTTTCACCTTTTCAAATATCTGCATTACAACTACTAACACAATTACCATAAAGATAAATCCAACCCAGGTATTGGCAAATACACCAAGTTCAGAATTCTTTTTTACAAAATAGCCCATGCCTGAACCGCCACCATACATTTCGGCAAATACAAGCATTACAAAAGAACTTCTCAGTGAATTTACAAAACCGGCCAGAATAGATGGACTTGCTGCCGGCAGAATTACTTTCATGAACCGCTTTACACCTGTCAGTTCCAATGTAGCTGCCTTGTCCAAATAGCGCTTATCAATGGTCATGATTCCTGTGATTGTAGCAAATAATGTTGCCCAGACAATATTATATACAACCAAAAATATGGAAGCTGATAATAATGTTGGTGACAGCAACAGTACAAACGGCGACAATAAGATTGACGGGATTACGCAAAAGCATAAATAACCGGATGCAGCGCTTCCCTGATTTTCTTATTTAATCCCATGATTGTACCAAATATAACTGCAATCACTAAAGAAAGAAATACTGATGGGATGAGTAATTTGAAAGAAGCAAGCATATTTGTAAGCATTACTTCTTTTTGACTCAAAGGCTGCTGCAATCTTTTTCCGTTGTTGGAAACAAATATGGATTCAGCATTTTCACATCTGCCACATAATAATATAACAGTACTAATCCTGCAAATATCAATACTGTAATCCAGTATTTTTTCACAAAGCCCTTAATTGTTTTCATTTACCCATCTCCTAAAATCTGCTATTTATCATTTTCATCAAAGAATTTCTGCTGTGCCTCATAGAAATCCGGTGCCTCATCACCATAAGATTTTGTTTGCCTCAGCAAGTGCTTCTTCATAAAGCTCTGTGTTGATATGATCTTCAATATCGATCTTGCAGTCATCACCGAGGTATCCTGTTTTGTCAAGAATGTTCCATGCACGTACCACACTGTTCTTAAGAGGATCTACATTTACAAAATAATGTTTGTCGTCCATCATGTAAGCTGCCACATAGTCATCTTCCTGACCGATACGTTTTGCATGAAGAGAAACTGCTTCTTCTTTATTTGCCTCATACCAGGACTGTGCACGGAGTAATGCGCGGATAATTGCTTTGACTGTATCCGGATTGTCATTTACCCATTTTGTCTGTCCAACCATACGGCAGCAAGAGTAGTTCTCCATAATTTCACTCTGATAGCTTACGATTTCGATGTCACCTGAGTCTACAAGCTGTTTCACACCATAGTTGTTCTGTGTTCCCATAAGCGCATATTTTACTTCACCGTTCTGAACAGCAGCTAATGCGTCATCATAGCTTGAATATACTTTCCAGTCAACTACATCTAACGGATTATCATATCCAAGATCCATAACTGCACCTGTAAATGCGAAATAACTTGGATTTACAGCAACGGACTGTCCAATAAATGATTCAATACCTTTCCACTCTGTTCCAGCTTTTGCAACAACCGGCATACATCCTTCTACCATATGTCCGCCAAAAATTGTAAGATCTACACCTTGTGCTATCTGCTGAAGCGGATTAGATGTACCGGCGTTAGATACAACATCAACCTTGCCTGCTGCAAGAAGAGCCATTGCATCCATATTCTGAGTTGCCTCTACCGGCTCAATCTCGATTCCTTCATCCTCAAAATATCCTTCTTCTTCTGCAATTGTTACAAGGACGTTACCACTTGAACCATAATTCCACTTTACAGTTGTCATTTTCTCCTTGCTATCTTTGTCAGCTGTCTCGGTTTTTGTGTCGTCAGACTTTTGTCATTACTGCTTCCACATGCTGCAAGACTAAACGTCATACCGAGCACTAACATAAGTGCTAAAACTCTCTTTTTCATACCCTTCTCCTTTTCTGTTTTTACTACTTATACTAGAATCTCTGCATTAACCATTTCCTGACAGGCAGCAATTCCGTCAGTATATGGATAACACTATATATAACAGGCCTGCCTGTATATATCACATATCAATCCCACTATTTGCATGGCTTTCCATTTTAAATATGTGTCGTGACATCTTTATTTATCTGATTGATCAATGTAATACGAAGCTTCATCATATCAATATTCTCAAATAATGTGTCACGCGTCGGATGCAGTTCTTCTGTAATCTTGACATCATAAATAATATGACTTGGTGACTGTCCCAAAACAAGAATCCGGTTTGCCAGAAGAAGTGCCTCATCCACATCATGGGTAACAAAAAACACTGTTTTCTTCTTTTTTTCATCCCGTGTCCAGAGTTCCCGTACCAGATCCTGAAGTCTCGCACGCGTCACCGCATCCAGAGCAGCAAACGGCTCATCCATCAAAAGAATCGGCGGATCAATACTGAATGCTTGTGCGATTGCACATCTCTGCTTCATACCACCTGATAATTCTTTCGGAAGCTTTTTGTATATGCTTTCATCCAGCCCGACAGCTTTTATCATATTTACGGCTATTTCTTTTTAATTCTTTTTTATCTCTCTTAGGATATCTTTGCTTCAATGCCAGAAGAATGTTCTCGCCTGCTGACATCCACGGAAACAATCCATAATCCTGAAATACAACACCTTTATTAAGACTTGGTTCCCCCCAATAGCTACACCATCACTCAGAATCTCTCCTGTAGTTGCCGTTTCAAGACCTGCCAGTAGACGAAGCAGTGTACTCTTACCACAGCCAGACTGCCCAAGGATACAGACAAATTCTCCTTCTCCGATTTCTGTATTAATGTCTTTTTTTAAAATTAATTTTTCCACCTGCTTCATAGGCAAATGATAAATCCTTAATCTGAATGCCGCTCATGTATAATTGCCTTTCTTTTTTATAGCAATCATTTCTTTTTATTGATCTATTTTGTACATACAATTGTATAATAAATCAATCTTTTTTATTATTCAAATTGATTTTTAAAATAAAACAGCAAGCCTATAGTTTTCATTTATAAGCTTGCCACTCTATACTTTTTTTACTACTTTTCTCCTAATATTTCATCAATAATACGTTTCACACCGATTTCCACATTTTTCTCTGGAAGTAGCAAGATTCATACGGATAAATCCATTGAATCTGTCTCCCCCTGAACCAGTCTCCGAAATCTACCGCAAGACGGCATTTTTTTCTGGATAAACTCTTTCGTATCTTCCGGTTTTATGTACACTCTTAAATCAATCCATACCAGCTATGTTGCCTCCAGTGGAGTTACTACCGCCTTCGGAAGATTCTCTTTGAAAAGTTCTCTCAGATACTGATCATTATCTACAATCTGCTTCTTCACTTTATCCAGCCATTCCTGACCACCTTTATATGCCGCTTCTGCCGCTACAAATCCAAATGCATTTCCTGTCATCAGACGGATTCTTTTTGGCAAAATCATCCCATTTTGCCCGAAGATTTTCATCTGCAATTATCACAAATGAATTCTGTCCCCCTGCCAGATTAAATGTCTTGGACGGTGCTGTGATTGTAAGGATTTCATCCCAGTGTTCTGTCATAAGATAGGATGGTGTCTGCTTCTTATCCCCAAATACAAAATCCTGATGAATCTCATCAGAAATTACATACACATGATGTCTATGACAAATTTCAAGCATTTCCTTTAGTTCTTCTTTTTTCTCCAGACCCTTCCTACCGGATTGTGCGGTGAGCATAAGATAAATGCTTTTACATCGTTATCCACGATTTTCTTTTCAAAATCATCGAAATCAATCGTATAATTTCCATTTTCATTAACTAGATCAGAAGTAATCAACTTACGCTCATTGTTGGTCACCGCCTGCAGAAATGGATAGTACACCGGAGTCATGACAATCACTGCATCCTCTTTTTTTTGTCAGCATCTGGATCATCCAGTTGAACGCTGCTACAACTCCCGGTGCAAAACGAAGCCACTCTCGCTTTACTTCGAAATTAAACTGTTTCTTTTCCCAGTTGATAAATGCATCGTAGTAACCATCTGGAATCCGATAGTATCCTATTGCTCCAAAATCTATTTTTAACATCTTTACCTATCCACCTTACTTGGTTATGCCCTCGACCTATTAGTAACAGTCAGCTCCATGTGTTACCACACTTCCACCTCTGTCCTATCTACCTCGTCGTCTTCAAGGGGTCTTACAACTTTCGTTGGGATATCTCATCTTGAGGGGGGCTTCACGCTTAGATGCCTTCAGCATTTATCCCGTCCCGGCTTGGCTACTCTGCTATGCTCCTGGCGGAACAACAGATCAACCAGCGGCCAGTCCATCCCGGTCCTCTCGTACTAAGGACAGCTCCTCTCAAATATCCTACGCCCGCGCCGGATAGGGACCGAACTGTCTCACGACGTTCTGAACCCAGCTCGCGTACCGCTTTAATGGGCGAACAGCCCAACCCTTGGGACCTACTTCAGCCCCAGGATGCGATGAGCCGACATCGAGGTGCCAAACCACTCCGTCGATGTGAACTCTTGGGAGTGATAAGCCTGTTATCCCCAGGGTAGCTTTTATCCGTTGAGCGATGGCAATCCCACTTTCATACCACCGGATCACTAAGTCCTAGTTTCCTACCTGCTCCACCCGTCGGTGTCGCAGTCAAGCTCCCTTCTGCCTTTGCACTCTTCGAATGGTTTCCGACCATTCTGAGGGAACCTTTGAGCGCCTCCGATACCCTTTCGGAGGCGACCGCCCCAGTCAAACTCCCCGCCTGACATTGTCCCCCGGCCTGTTTAAGGCCGCTGGTTAGAAACCCAGTACTGCAAGGGTGGTATCCCAACAGCAGCTCCACGGCAACTGGCGTTACCGCTTCTTAGCCTCCCACCTATCCTGTACATGCAATACCGAATCCCAGTATCAAGCTGGAGTAAAGCTCCATGGGGTCTTTCCGTCCTGGCGCAGGTAACCAGCATCTTCACTGGTATTTCAATTTCACCGGGTGTATCGTTGAGACAGTGCCCAAATCATTACGCCTTTCGTGCGGGTCGGAACTTACCCGACAAGGAATTTCGCTACCTTAGGACCGTTATAGTTACGGCCGCCGTTTACTGGGGCTTAAGTTCAAAGCTTCGCTTGCGCTAACCTCTCCCCTTAACCTTCCAGCACCGGGCAGGCGTCAGCCCATATACTTCACCTTGCGGTTTTGCATAGACCTGTGTTTTTGCTAAACAGTTGCTTGGGCCATTTCTCTGCGGCCACTCTCATGGCACTCCTTCTCCCGAAGTTACGGAGTCATTTTGCCGAGTTCCTTAACAATACTTCTCCCGTCGGCCTTAGGATTCTCTCCTCATCCACCTGTGTCGGTTTACGGTACGGGTACAATACAAACAATAGCGGCTTTTCTTGACGCATGGCTCACACTCTTCCCTACTCTTAATTCGGTACGCATCACGTCTTCGGATTGCCGTGACGGATTTGCCAGCCAGACTCCTACCTCGCTTGCACCGGGCTTTCCATTCCCGGCTTGTGCTCTCCACACGTGTCCCCACAGTTCTGTTATATCGCGGTACAGGAATTTCAACCTGTTGTCCATCGGTTACGTCTTTCGACCTGGCCTTAGGCCCCGACTTACCCAGAGCAGATCAGCTTTACTCTGGAAACCTTAGATATTCGGCCGTAAGGATTCTCACCTTATTCTCGCTACTCATTCCGGCATTCTCTCTTCAATACAGTCCACAGCTCCTTTCGGTACTGCTTCTTCCCGTATTCAATGCTCCTCTACCAATGTATTACTACATTCCTCAGCTTCGGTGTCGTGTTTTAGCCCCGGACATTTTCGGCGCAGGACCTCTCGACCAGTGAGCTATTACGCACTCTTTGAATGTATGGCTGCTTCTGAGCCAACATCCTGGTTGTCTTCGAAATCCCACATCCTTTTCCACTTAACACGTACTTTGGGACCTTAGCTGGAGGTCTGGGCTCTTTCCCTTTTGACCATCCAACTTATCTCGTACAGTCTGACTCCCATACACCATCTACGCGGCATTCGGAGTTTGATATTCTTCGGTAAGCTTTGACGCCCCCTAGGAAATTCAGTGCTCTACCTCCGCAAGACTTGTATGAGGCTAGCCCTAAAGCTATTTCGAGGAGAACCAGCTATCTCCGGGTTCGATTGGAATTTCTCCCCCTATCCACACCTCATCCCCACCCTTTTCAACGGATGTGGGTTCGGACCTCCATTGCCTTTTACGGCAACTTCATCCTGGACATGGATAGGTCACCCGGTTTCGGGTCTACTCTCACTGACTTTTCGCCCTGTTAAGACTTGGTTTCCCTTCGGCTCCATCCCTTAAGGACTTAACCTCGCCAGCCAGCGTAACTCGCCGGACCGTTCTACAAAAAAGTACGCGGTTCCACATTTAAAGTGGTTCCACAGCTTGTAAACATATGGTTTCAGGTTCTTTTTTTCACTCCCTCCCGGGGTCCTTTTCACCTTTCCTTCACAGTACTATGCGCTATCGGTCACTAAGGAGTATTTAGCCTTACGGGGTGGTCCCCGCATCTTCAGTCAAGGTTCCACGTGTCTCGACCTACTCTGGATTCCGCCATGCCAATCGACCTTTCACTTACGGGGCTTTCACCCTCTCTGGCCGGCCTTCCCAGGCCGTTCTGTTAAGTCTTTTGGATCAATTCCGCGGTCCGAACCCCGGAATGCACGCACTCCGGTTTGGGCTCTTCCAATTTCGCTCGCCGCTACTTTCGGAATCGCAAATTTCTTTCTCTTCCTCCGGCTACTTAGATGTTTCAGTTCACCGGGTTCCCCTCCTAACGTTATGTATTGGCGTTAGGATACCTGAGGTTTGCTCAGGTGGGTTTCCCCATTCAGATATCTCCGGATCAATGGATATGTGCTCCTCCCCGAAGCTTTTCGCAGCTTATCACGTCTTTCATCGGCTCTTAGTGCCAAGGCATCCACCCTGCGCTCTTATTAGCTTAACCAACTTGCTCTCATTCACGGGAATGAATGATTGCTTACACATGCATAGCGTTGCATGCGTTGGCTTCTAGGTCAATTTTTTGAATTCGTTTTCTTCGAATTGTGTAGTAATTATTACTCTGTTTATAACAATTACCTCGGATGTCTTGATTAGATATTTAATATCTTATCTATATTTTCTTATATGCAATTTTCAAGGTACATTGCGAAACGAATATTTTTTTCTGCGTTGAATGCTTGCATTCATAAGCTGTGAAATATTCTGAACATAGTGACCCTGCACGCGACCGAAAGAACGAAGTTCTTGAGGGTGCAATGAGCATTTGACTGTTTTATCAGCCATCAGGAAGTTTAATCTTTCAAGCTCTCTGATCACTTTTAAAACCAGTTTAACAGGAATCTGAACCACCGACCTCACGCTTCCAGGCGTGTTGCTCTAACTCCAGTGTATCTATAAGTACCATCGGCCAAATTTGGTCTGTTCGTGTTCCTGGATGGAACGGGTTAAAAATAAGCGCATCGTTCATTTTCAATGAACTCATTTTTTTTATAGAACCGGCAGCCACCTGCTTTCCCATGCCGTCTCCAGCATAGTATCATCGGCCGCCCAAGTCTTAACCATCGTGTTCGGGATGGGAACGGGTGTGTCCCCCTAAGCGCATCGCCACCAGAAATACGTTTGCTTTATTAAGCTTTTTACAGCCTTATTCCTTGATAACTAAATAACAGACAACAACCCTTACTTTTTCCGTTTTAGTTGGATTGATTCGGCTGCTTTGCAGCCTACTTTATCCATCTTCCTTAGAAAGGAGGTGATCCAGCCGCACCTTCCGATACGGCTACCTTGTTACGACTTCACCCCAGTTATCGGTCCCACCTTCGGCAGCTCCCTCCTTTCGGTTGGGTCACTGACTTCGGGCGTTACTGACTCCCATGGTGTGACGGGCGGTGTGTACAAGACCCGGGAACGTATTCACCGCGACATTCTGATTCGCGATTACTAGCGATTCCAGCTTCATGTAGTCGAGTTGCAGACTACAATCCGAACTGAGACGTTATTTTTTGAGATTTGCTCGGCCTCGCGGCTCTGCTTCCCTCTGTTTACGCCATTGTAGCACGTGTGTAGCCCTGCTCATAAGGGGCATGATGATTTGACGTCATCCCCACCTTCCTCCGGGTTATCCCCGGCAGTCTCATCAGAGTGCCCAGCCTTACTGCTGGCTACTGACAATAAGGGTTGCGCTCGTTGCGGGACTTAACCCAACATCTCACGACACGAGCTGACGACAACCATGCACCACCTGTCACCGATGTTCCGAAGAAAAACTTCCATTACGAAGCGGTCATCGGGATGTCAAGATCAGGTAAGGTTCTTCGCGTTGCTTCGAATTAAACCACATGCTCCACCGCTTGTGCGGGTCCCCGTCAATTCCTTTGAGTTTCATTCTTGCGAACGTACTCCCCCCAGGTGGACTGCTTATTGCGTTAGCTGCGGCACCGAATAGCTTTGCTACCCGACACCTAGCAGTCATCGTTTACGGCGTGGACTACCAGGGTATCTAATCCTGTTTGCTCCCCACGCTTTCGAGCCTCAACGTCAGTCATCGTCCAGTAAGCCGCCTTCGCCACTGGTGTTCCTCCTAATATCTACGCATTTCACCGCTACACTAGGAATTCCGCTTACCTCTCCGACACTCCAGCACGACAGTTTCCAATGCAGTCCCCAAGTTGAGCCCGGGTATTTCACTTCAGACTTGCGTTGCCGTCTACGCTCCCTTTACACCCAGTAAATCCGGATAACGCTTGCCCCCTACGTATTACCGCGGCTGCTGGCACGTAGTTAGCCGGGGCTTCTTAGTCAGGTACCGTCATTTCTTCTTCCCTGCTGATAGAGCTTTACATACCGAAATACTTCCTCACTCACGCGGCGTCGCTGCATCAGGCTTTCGCCCATTGTGCAATATCCCCCACTGCTGCCTCCCGTAGGAGTTTGGGCCGTGTCTCAGTCCCAATGTGGCCGGTCGCCCTCTCAGGCCGGCTACTGATCGTCGGTTTGGTGGGCCGTTACCCCGCCAACTGCCTAATCAGACGCGGGCCCATCTCATACCACCGGAGTTTTTACCACTGTACCATGCAGTACTGTGGTCTTATGCGGTATTAGCAGCCATTTCTAACTGTTATCCCCCGGTATGAGGCAGGTTACCCACGCGTTACTCACCCGTCCGCCGCTCAGTCAGTCAAAAGTCTTCATCCGAAGAATCAAACTTAACTGCTTCGCTCGACTTGCATGTGTTAAGCACGCCGCCAGCGTTCATCCTGAGCCAGGATCAAACTCTCGTTTAAAAATCTTAATTCCGATTTGACTCGGATTTAAAATCAAAAAGTTCGTTCCAGGTCAAGAAAACTACTAGCTTTCTTATCCCTTTTACTGTTTTAAGGTTGACATTGTCATTCAATGTCCGTTCTGAATTTTCTCTTAAAGAATCTTCAGGGTTGTTGTCTATTATTTAATTATCAAGGATCTTTTTTTGTTGTCGTCTCAGCGACAGCTTATTTATATTATCACATTCACAATCGCTTGTCAACAACTTTTTTATTTTTCTTTTTCGCTGTCCGTTTCGATTATCTCTGTCGTTCGAAACAGCTTATCTAGAATATCATTTCTATCGACATTTGTCAACAGGAAATTTCATTTATTTTTTTGCGTTCCCATGAGCTCTTAAGCACTTTCCAGTCTTGTCTCACGCGACAGCTTGTATAATATATCATGCCTGTCTAGAATTGTCAATATTGTTTTTATTATTTATTTCAATGGACTCATCTCATCATCTTCATAATCAAATACATATCTTTCATATGCATTTGATAATATGTGTGCTCTTATTTTTCCATTTATCATCATCTTTTAATGCTGCCTTCCGCATTGAAGTCATTTATGCACATGTCCATGTACGAAGAACTTCGGACTGTACTTCTCTATCAGCTCTATAAATACTTGAAATCCCTGATGTGGCAGATCTCTTCCGTCATTGATCTGATATGCCGGAGCATGTGTGACCAGAATGTCAAAACCACGGTGTTTTAGCAATTGAAACCATAGTTTCTTCACTCTTTTCCTCATTCCACGTTCTGTAAACTGATATTTCCCACCACTATAACGCATGGAACCACCAAGTCCTAAAATCCGCAAACCTTCAAATTCAAAAATCTTATCATCAATACATATACAACCTTCTGGTGGTGTACGATCATATTTTTCATCATGGTTTCCATGCACATACAGCACCAGGAGCAGCTGCAAATGTTGTAAGAAAAGACAGATAATTCGGTTCAGATCACCACAGGATATAATTAAGTCCACACCTTCCAGTTTGCTTTTGTCAAAAGAAATCCCACAGGTATTTCGACTCTTCGTCTGCAATTACCATTATTCGCATCGTTCTTTATCCCTTCCTTGTCTCAATTCCCTGTTGTGTAAGAACCGGTTTTGCCTGCTCCTGAAATTCTTCAATCTTTGGTATTCTTCCTATAATATTCTCTGCCAGCCAGTCCATCTCAATCACTTCCTCTGGAGACAGCGTTTCGCCTTTCTTTTCCTTAAGCACATGTCCCTGTGCATACATCTGATCTGTAAATGTATGAAATTGTCCCGTTTTATAATTATGCTTTAATACATTGACCAGCCGGACTGTACCCGCCGGAAGTTTTTTGAACAAATAACATCTACTACCCCTGTCGGCATTCCCCCACCAGTAATTAATTGCTTTTTCCACATCGTTATCTTGTTCCCAGTTTCCTGCCATAATTGTACGGATCAGTTCTTCATAGAATTTTCCCCAGTGGCACAGTGGCATTGCAAGATTCTTCTGCTCACCTCCGCCACTTTCTCGATGATATACTCCATAAAAATGATTGTTATCATCTGGTACGATAATATCTTTTCCCGAAATACAATTCGGATCTATCTCGTCAATTCTTTTTCTCAATATCCTGATCTTTCAGCGTAGACCACTCTAAATACACCTTCGCTCTTGGATTTGTCATCTGCGCTCCAAGCGCAAATGCATTAATCTGTGCAATTGTTCCCAAAATCGGATAATCCGCAATATAGACAATCTTATCGTTTTCAGCCATTTCCCCTGCAATTGCTCCCATCAGGAACTTCGCCTCATGCATACGAGGATAATAAGTCCGGATGTAGCGGTGCGTCGTATTCAAAGAACAGTTTAAGATTCTTACTTCCGGATGTGTAATTGCCGCTCTTAAACTTTCCTGCGCAAATGTCGGAGTTGTCGTAAATATAATATTGCAACCCGCATGAATAGCTTCCTCCATGGCTGATGCTATATTTTTTTTTCTGTTACATTTTCATAACTTACAGTCGTGACTTCATTTGGAAATGTCTGCTCAAGATGCCTGCGTCCCAGTTCATGACCATATGTCCATGCAGAAGAATGTGGTGTCTTCGCATAGATAAATCCTACTTTCAAATGAGATGGTTCTTTATTGCCACCGAGAGGAAGCCATTTTTCAAACAGAGATGGCTTATCTTCTGTCGGAGTCATTTTCAATTCTACTTTTTCCTCATCATTATACTGAAGCAGAACAAATTCTTCCCATGCTTTCTTCACAAGTTCGTTAATTTCTTCTACTGACATTTCTTCTACTCGTTTATAACAGTATAGATGTAAAAATGAAAGAAATGCCTCTGCTGATGAAACTTCCAGTTCTTGTCCACCTTGTGCATGAAATGCCGCTGTAAATCTTGCATACACAGAACTGAAAATCAGTCTGTCATCATCTGTCCAGTACTCATCCGGATGTTTCCCATCTCTTTTTTATGAGCTGTGCATACTGTCCTTCTTCTGAAAATGTAATATAATTTACTTTAGACACTCTGTAAAAATTCACAAATTCATAATAAACTTTTACGTTTTTATCATTCGTTTTCTTCGGAAGAATACGCGTTACCGTTCCCGGAATTGAAATTGCGCCAAAAAATTTCATGACACTGACACGCTTATTTCCCTCTTCTACATAGAATTTGTTCATATACTCCCACGCCTTGATTGGCTCATGAATTCCTTCCTTTTCATGAGAAGTGCTGAGTTTTGCCCATTTGATTGCGAACTCCGTATTACTCTCCAATATAGGCATAAAATTACTTTGCAAATGCACTGCTTCTACCACTATATCTTGTTCCAACTATCTGATCGATCGGAATCTGAACAAGTCCCAGTGATTCAGTTGATAATGCCTCATCTGGTAATACTTCGTCCAAAGATTCCAAAGTCGGCTTCCGCCCTGCAAGAAGTCGGCTCTCATATTCTTTTTTCCCATAACGAAACGCTTTATTATAGTCTTTTAACGCCATCTTTTACCCTCCTGTTCATATCTCTTTCAGCCGTTACACAAGATTCATAGCCTGGTTTACATTTTCTACTCCTAGTATCTCTATTCCTTCTATCTTTCCAATCGTCTTCATGGAAACTGCAGGGACAATACATCTTTTAAATCCCAGTTTTTTTGCTTCTGATACTCTCTGTTCCGGCATGGTCACGGCCCGCACCTCTCCACTTAATCCTACTTCGCCAAACACGATGGTATCCTCATCAATTGGGCGATTTTTATAGCTTGATGCAATCGCCATCACAATCCCTAAGTCTGCTGCCGGCTCATTCAGCCGGATTCCTCCTGCAATATTCACATATGCATCATACGCGGAAAGCGGCATTCCCATACTTTTTTCCAGAACTGCCATCAGAAGATTGACTCGGTTATAATCAAGCCCTGCTGCCGTACGTCTCGGCATTCCAAAGTTCGTCTTACATACAAGTGCCTGAATCTCCATGAGCATCGGTCTTGTTCCTTCCATTGCACAAGCCACAACAGAACCCGATGCATTTTCCGGTTTTCCTGATAACATATACTCGGACGGATTCTCTACCTCCACCAAGCCACCTTTTTTGCATCTCAAACACGCCAATCTCATTCGTAGATCCAAAACGATTCTTCACCGCACGCAGGATGCGATAAGAAGCATGCCGGTCGCCTTCAAAATAAAGCACCGTATCCACCATATGTTCCAACACTCTCGGACCTACTACCGTTCCTTCTTTTGTCACATGTCCTACAATAAATATTGAAATATTAAGTCCTTTTGCAAGTTGCATAAATACATTGGTCGACTCACGCACCTGAGACACGCTTCCCGGGGCCGACGCGACCTCTTCGTTATACATTGTCTGGATTGAGTCGATTACGACCATATCCGGATGCTGTTCTTCTATCACATGACGTATAATTCCAAGATTCGTTTCGCACAACAGAAACAAACTCTCAGAAAATGTCCCCATCCGATTCGCTCTCAGTTTAATCTGCTTTTTAACGATTCTTCCCCGGAAATATATAATATCTTACGGCTTTGTCCTGATAACTTCTGACATACCTGTAGGAGAAGTGTTGATTTACCGATTCCCGGATCCCTCCCACCAGCACAAGCGATCCAGGCACGATTCCACCACCAAGCACTCGGTCAAGTTCCAGAATCCCTGTCTGCATCCGCTCATCGTCATCAGTCGTAATACTGGAAAGTGTCACTACCTTCGCATCTTTCGCATCCCTTTACCTGCTGCACTGCAGCCGTACTTCCTCTTGTTACTGAAACTTTCTCTTCTACAAATGTATTCCATTCTCTGCACATCGGACACTGCCCAAGCCATTTGCTTTCTTCATGTCCACAGTTCTGGCAGAAAAAATATACTTTTTACCTTTTGCCATGTACGATTCCCTTTACATCTTTTTTATACTTCTACTTATAAATCCACTCTTAAACCTTGATTTATCATTTCTTTTTTTATTTCCATTTTACCAGAAAGGGGAAGCTACGCCTCTGCGAGCTCCCCCGATGTTCTGCGTATTTACTTCTTGATAATCTTGATCTCAATCTCTTTATTCGGATCAAGTTCTGCGCTCACGCTCAGTTTTCCGCTTAAGTTCGTTGTCATATCGCCGACATTCACATCGTCCATATACACAACATATTCGCTGTCTGCTTCCAGCTCCAGTGTAATCTGCGCATCCTCAGTACCGGATACTTTAAAAAGAAACCTCTCTCTCAGAAGCTTTAAAATCTTCTACTGCTGTTCCCGGAACGGATTCGTATACGAACATACCATTCTTTTCCAGCTTTGTAATCTCCGAAAATGTCTTTACCTTATACACATCTCCCCTGAATTCAAATCCGTCCAGTTTTGTCTTGCTGCTCAGAGTATAGTCTCCAAAACCAAGTGCTCCGTCTGCTTCAGCTCTTAATAGCTCTTTCACGCTGCCATTAGCTCTTTCCTCCTAAGGTTCATTTGTATTCATTATTATATATCAATTTATTTTTTATTTGGTAGTCTTGACCTCAAATTTTATTTCTTTTTTTCGATACGCCGGCAACGACTTCCTGACCACGCTTAATCTCACCTGCGAGAATTGCCTCGGCCAGACTGTCTTCCAGTTCACTTTGTACTGCACGTCGTAACGGTCTTGCTCCATATTTCTTATCGGTTCCTTTTTCCATAATCAGCTTTTTTCACAGAATCACGCACCGTCAAATGAATATCCAGCTGTTCTTTTGCACGCTTGACCACCTCCTGGCACATCATTCCCGTAATCTTTTTAAGTTCCGGTTCACCTAGCGGATGGAATACAAGAATCTCGTCAATTCGATTCAGGAATTCTGGACGGAAGACAAGCTTGATCTCATTCATAACATTCATCTTCATACGCTTGTAATCTTCCTCTTGATTCTCCTTATTGCCAAATCCTAGCCTTTTTGGGATCAATAATCGCCTGTGCGCCTGCATTCGACGTCATAATAATGACCGTATTACGAAAATCAACTTTTCTTCCATGTGCATCTGTAATGTGCCCGTCATCTAACACCTGAAACAAGATATTAAACACATCCGGATGTGCTTTCTCTATCTCATCAAAAGGATCACTGAATACGGATGTCTTCGCACCTGTTCGCTTAACTGTCCACCTTCCTCGTGGCCAACATATCCCGGAGGCGAACCGATCATCTTTTTGCCACACTGTGCTGTTCCATATATTCGGACATATCAACACGGATCATAGCATTCTCATCATGGAATAATGCTTCTGATAATGCCTTTGACAATTCCGTCTTACCAACTCCGGTCGGTCCAAGGAATAAAAATGAGCCAATCGGGCGCTTTGGATCTTTTAGCCCCACACGCCCCCTTCGTACAGCTTTCGCCACAGCCGTAACAGCTTCTTCCTGTCCAACCACTCTCTTGTGAAGCGTCTGCTCTAACTTTTTGCAAGCGCACACCTTCAGATTCCTGAAGCTTCTGCACCGGAATCTTCGTCCAGTCAGATACGACCGCTGCCACTTCCTCTTCTGTTACAAGTGGTTTTTTGCCCGCCTGCTTTTTCTGAAAACGCTTCTTCGTCTGCATAATCTTTTTCTTTGAGCATCTTCTTTCTCTGCCCGGATCGTGGAAGCCTCCACAAGATCACCTGCAAAATTGCCTCTTCCATCTTTGCTTCGTAATTACCAAGAACCTTTTCCAGTTCATAGATATGCTCCGGTGTCTTGAATCCACTAAGACTCACTTTCGCACATGCTTCATCAATCACATCAATTGCCTTATCCGGAAGAAAACGGTCACTGATGTAACGTGCAGAAAGTGTAACTGCCGCCTGAAGAGCTTCATCTGTAATCTGTACATGATGATGCGTCTCATAACGTTCCCTCAGTCCTTTTAATATTTCTTCACACTGCTTCTCATCTGGTTCTTCTACCGTAACCGGCTGAAATCTTCGTTCCAGTGCCGCATCTTTTTCAATGTATTTTCGATATTCCGCAATCGTTGTTGCTCCGATCAATTGAAGTTCTCCTCTTGCAAGAGACGGTTTCAGAATATTAGATGCGTCCATTGCGCCTTCAGCACCGCCTGCGCCAATGATTGTATGCACTTCATCCAGGAATAAAATAACATTTCCCGCCGACTTTACTTCCTGCAAAAAGTCTCTTCATACGTTCTTCAAATTCACCACGGTATTTTGTACCTGCGATCATACTTGCAAGATCTAACGTATAGACCCGCTTGTCACGCATTCCTTCCGGTACAATGCCACTTGCGATCTGTGCGGCAAGTCCTTCTACCACTGCTGTCTTACCGACTCCCGGCTCTCCCACCAGGCACGGATTGTTCTTCGTTCTTCTGCCAAGTACCTGCATCAGACGGTGAATCTCTGCTTTTCTTCCAATGACCGGATCAAGCTTTCCTTCTTCTGCCTGCATAGTCAGATCTGTACCATACTGGTCTAAAATCCCATCTTTTCTTTGATATGCCTCTTGAAGCTCCTCTTGATATTCCTTGATATCCACGCCGAGAACTTCCAGCGTATCCTGCATGATTTTCTGTATATTTACATTGAGTGTCAGAAGTATTCTGGTTGCAACACTGTCCGGTTCCCGAAGGATTGCAAGAAGCATATGCTCTGTTCCAATTGCCTCTGATTGAAAACGAATTGCCTCTTCCTTGCTTTCCTCCAGAGTATATTCAAGTCTCGGACTTCTCTTTGGCTTTTCCTGAAAAGTCACTTCTCCGACCGGTGAGATCAGTTCATCTACAATCTTATATAAATTTGCTTCTTCTACACCATTCGCTGACAATATCTGTCCCGCCACACCTGTATATACCCGCATAAATGCAAGCAGCAGATGTTCTGTTCCTACATATGGATGATCCAGTTCTCTGGCAATCTTTTCCGCTTTTTTCAGCACTTCTTTTGCTGGTTCTGTATATTCATGCTGTCTGTTATTCCTTTCCACCGTATTCATCAAATAATTCATCCACCATCTCGTGAACTTCTTCTCTACTGACATTTTTTTTAAGACTTCCCTTAGCCAGCGCGATTCTTAGCGCACGCTTTACTTCTGCATAAGCCTTTGCCTTATCTGCATCAATTGCAATCACAGCGCCACGTCTGCGGTCAAGCTGAATAAATCCTTCCTGCCTCAGGATCGAATATGCTTTGTTCACTGTGTGCATATTGATTCCTACTGTATCCGCAAGCTGACGGACAGATGGAAGGGATTCTCCTTCTTGGATCGTCGCAGTCGCAATTCCCATAATAATCTGATTCTGTAATTGCACATACAGTGCCTCATCACTGTTAAAATCAATCTCTATCAGCATCGTATCACCCTCATTATCTCTTTTTTGTTCTATCCTTACGGATGATTTCATGTACAGATTAAGTTTTCTGTTATACATCTAATATAACATACAAAAAAGGAGCTTACAACAAAAATGTAAAACTCCTTTAATCCAGACTTTCCTAGTTCTTCTTACCTTTCTTTACAGCTCCAAGCGCCGCACCGATTGCTCCTGCATAACGGCTCTGTGGATCTGTCTTAACTTCCATGCCAAGTTCCTTTGTCAGCGCTTCACTGATATAGCTGCACTCGCAGAGACCACCAGTCAGGCAAAGCATCGGACGATCTTCACTCATACGATTTGCCTGTGCGGCAACTTTTCGTACGATAGAATCAACCACTGCAAATGCGATATTTTCCTTCTTCTCTCCCCTGACCAATGAGACTTATGACCTCAGACTCTGCAAATACCGTACACATAGAACTGATCGTTACACCTGAGCCTTCTCTTGCAAGCTCACACATCTCATTTGGACGCATGGACAATGTATTTGCCATAATTTCCAAGAATCTTCCTGTTCCGGCAGAACATTTATCATTCATCATGAAATCTTTTTACAAATCCCTGTTCTACACAGATAATCTTTGTATCCTGTCCACCAATATCAATGATTGTCATATCTTTATTATCAAAAATCCAGACAGCCCCCATAGCGTGACAGGTAATTTCTGTAATCATCTTATCTGCATATGGCACAGACACACGGCCATATCCAGTAGCAACACATACATTTTCTGCAGGATCCGCATCATTTTCCACAAGCTTCTTACGAATCTCTTCTGCCGTATCCACACTGCTCCATCCTGTCGGCTGCACAAACTCAAGAACAATTTCTTTGTTCTCGTTCATAACAACAGTCTTGGCACAAGTAGATCCAATATCAATTCCTATAAACTTCATATCTTAGCTTTCCCTCTCATGAATTTACACAACATGAATTTCAAAATTCATTTTAAAATAGTCTGTAACCGGCAATCTTACAACATTTCAATAAATGCTGCAATCCTTGTATTGAGCTGGCCGACATCTGCCTGAGAATAATCTGTCTCCACATTAATGTATGGAATTCCTTTTTCCTCATTTACAAACTTGCGGATTGCACGAGTCTCAACGTTATATGTATGACAGGCCTGAAGTGTCATCTCAAGAACTCCGTCAACCTGATACTCGTCAATCAGACGTCCCATAAGATCAAAACGATTCGGGTTTGGTGTCATAACTGAACAACCGATTGCCAAATATCTCTCTGCAATTGCCTGGTAAATATCCTCAGCGTTCTCATCAACAAGGCGATCGATGGATTTAGCTCCAGTACAGTTTTCATAAGTTACGACAACACCACCATTATCCTCAACAGCACGGATTACTTTCTCAGTTGCTCCTCCGATTGGGCATCCTGTGATCAGAATTCTTGGTTTCTTCTCCAGCATCTTTCCAGATGCATACTCTGCCTCAATCTTGTCAACAAGGGCATTCACTTCTCCGGCAATCTCAGAACGATTTAATTTGAACGTACTTCCGTACAGAACCTTGAACAGATCATGTCCACTGATTGGAGCCGGATCATGCTGCATAACTTCATAAAGACGCTTCAGTGCTTTTCTTGCTTCATTCTCAATTTTAACAGCTTTTCTTACATCTTCATCTGTAATCGTTACTTCAAATCTTTTCTCAAGATATTCTTTAAAACGGATGATCTCTTTCTTCCAAAGCTTCAGTGCTTCTGGTCCTTGAGTATTTGGCAGTTCCATTACAAACACATCTTTGAACTCGCCCATCAACTCATACATTTTTCTTCTTACCATCGCATGTAGTCTCCCCAACAACTACATCTGAGAAATAGAAAAACGGACATTTATCTGTCTTTGCAAATCCGTAACTGGATTTGATCAATGGACATAAGTTCTTTGGAAGATCTTTTTCTGCAACCGGGATTGTCTCATCAGATGTGGAACACAGGCTGACTGTTGAAGCTCCCATAGCCATAGCAATCTCTTTTGGGAAATATGTACAATAAGCCCCTACTACTGGTGTTCCCTTGTCTTTCAGTTCTTTCATCATAAGAAATGATTTCTGCCTCTGCTCTGCAAATTCTTCGAAAATCTCAGGCAATTCTTTAATAATCTCCATATTCTTTCACCTCATCAAATTTATTAGTATCTATAAACGGACACAATTAACCATTCTGTTTAAAATTTTAGACTTTTATAGCATAATATGCAAATTGATTTTTTTCCTATAATTGCATTGCATCTATAGGTTGTTTCTATTATTCATCACTGTTTTTCATTCTTTCTATTTCCATGGCAACCAAAAGTTTTTCGCATTCCACTCCATCACGATTGTCCAAATCCAGCATATCATTTAACCGGGTCAGACGTGGAAGTAGCGTATTCCTGTGAATCTTTAGTTTTGCCGCTGTCTGAGACACATTTCTTTACGATACACATTATATCATACCTTCTGATGTTTTCATCGTTCATACACAACAATTCATTTGTGATTTTTGTAGGTATCACACATTTTCTATAAGCATTGCTCTATTATTCATTCTATATTCGTAAATAGTACTTATCTTCTGTTTACGAATATCTGCTTATCCCAAAGTTGCAAATGCCATACCATTTTCACAGTGGCGTGCCATACAAAGCTCCATTGTCTGAAGACCTCTAAGAAGAAGAAATGAGTTAAATGGACTTGGAGTCGTTCCGCAGATTTTAGATGTTACCCCTTTACGAATCGGAGTAATCAATTCTGTACTTCCAATGATTGCTCCTGAAATCACATCTCCATGTCCATTGATATATTTTGTACAACTGTGTAAAACAATATCTGCCCCTTCTTTTAACGGGTATACTTCCGGTGGTGGTGTAAATGTGTTATCCACCGCTACAAGTATTCCCTTTTCATGTGCAAGTTTAGAAATTGCAGCAATATCTGTCAGCTCCATTGTTGGATTCGTCAGACTTTCAAAATAAATCAATTTCGTGTTTTCCTTGATTGCTGCTTCCACAGATTCCAAATTTGTAGTATCTGCATAAGTTACTTCCACACCAAATTTCTGTAATGTAGTACGCAGTACCACATCTGTACAACCATATACACATTCCCCACAATTCAAAGATTCATGACAATGCCGCCAAGATTATATTCGGAGATTCGACACTCTGTGCCCAATTTCTAAAAGGATACACGGATATTCCTTTTTTCACGAACATAAAGCCAGAAGATATCGAAGATGTTTCTTCACATTTTATTCCTTTATTTCAAGAATCCGTGATTCTGACATTGTGAAGAAAATTCAGATTGAAAACACAGATCTTTATCTGATTGCACTTATTGAACACCAATCAGAAGCAGATGCTGACATGTCTTTCAGATTGCTCAGATACATGGTTTATGTCTGGACTGATTACGCTGCCACACAGGAAAAGTTACATCCTGGAATTACGAAATCCAAAGATTTTTTATATCCGCCAATCCTGCCAATTATTTATTATGAAGGCACGGGACAATGGACTTCTGCATTACATTTTAAAGACCGGGAATTCATGAGTGATATCTTTGAAGAATTCATTCCAGATTTGTAAATATCTGGTCGTTCCTTTGAATAAGTATTCCCAGGAAGATTTACTTGAAAAAGGTGATGAACTCTCAGCTATTTTCATTCTTAACAAGCTCAAGAGTTCCTCTGATTTCAAGCGTTTAAAAGAGATTCCAGAAGACTACTGGAACCAATTGACACAGAAATACACCACCACACATTTTAGAGCTTATGGGCTCTGTATTTTCAGCATTTCTTCATACAATCAATGTCCCTGCTGAAGAAATCAATGACCTTACAGACCATATTACAAGGAGGCAGTTCCATATGATGTTTGATTCTTTTTTGAAGCATATGATGTACAGGAGACCAGACGCGTCAGTCGGGAGGAAGGCGAACAACTCTACTTAATTAAACAAATTATCAAAAAAAATCATTAAAAATATTTCTGTTTCTCAGATAGCCACCGATTTGCTGGAACCACTTGATACTATCCAGCCAATCTATGACCTTGCCATGAAGCAGGCACCTGATTTTGATGCTGAGAAAATTCTAAATCTCTTATCTTTAAATAACTCTATAAAATAATTACGAAAGGTCACTATATTCTCCTCTAAGAAAAATATAGCGACCTCTTTTATCTAAGACTACTTATTTTTGTAGCTTATTTACACACTTGATTTTCCTTCAATGCTTCCTTCATTCTGTTAAGTCCTTTTTCTATAATGCTTCTTGGCATTGCCAGATTCAGTCTGATATATCCTTTTTGCATTTCCTACAAAAAGATCATCTCCTCCTTCCAGTAGAACACCCGCTTTATTGGCAAAGAAATCCGGGAAATCCTCAATCTCCGGCAAACAACGTCCCATATTAACCCACGCAAGATAAGTTGCTTTCCGGAATCTGAAATTTCGCTTCCGGGAAATTCTGATCTAGATACGCTTTCACATAGGCAAAATTCTGATCCAGATATTCTCTTAATTCCATCAACCACTGTCCGCCTTTTTTCATAAGCCGCCTTATGAGCTGCTACAGAAAGTGGATTCACAAATCCTACAATCTTATCCCGCTCTTTGAACCTTTCACGCTCTTCTTCATTTCTTATAATAATATCCGAAAACATCAGCCCTGCCATGTTAAATGTCTTGCTGGCTGACATGCAGGTAATCAACTTATTATACTCTGGTTCTGCAAGTCCCATTGAATATGCTTTTTCCTTTGCGGATCAAATCACAGTGAATCTCATCGGAAATCAGCCAGAGATTATTTTTCTTTGCAATCTCTGCTACCTTTTTTTCAGGTCCTCCATCGTCCACATACGTCCGCTTGGATTATGTGGATTGCACCACAGCAATACTTTCACTTTCGGATCAGTAGCTCTTTTTTTTCCAGGTCTTCAAAATCTATTGTAAAATATCCATCGGTTTCAATTAACGGTGATTTCACTAGTTCAACTTTATTATATTCAGCTGCATGCTTGAAGTATCCATACCCCGGTGTCATAACAAGCATCTTCTCATCTTTTCCGACCAGATCCTCAATCAACTGATACAAAGCCGGTATGATTCCCGGTGAGAAACACAACTCTTCTTTCAGAAATTCCCAATTATACTTTTCTTTACACCATTTTGAAAACGCCTGATAATAATCATCACTATACACCATGCTGTAACCGAATATTTTTTGTCAATTCTCTCTTTAATAGCGTCTCTGATCACATCCGGTGTTGCAAATTCCATATCCGCAACCCACATACGGACGAATTCATCATCTTTGTACGGGAAAGTTTTTTCTGGTCCTGCATGAAAAATATAATCTCTAAATCCATCTGTATTTAATGCATTTGTTCCCTGACGTTCTATTATCTCATCAAAATTATACATTTCTTACCTCTCTTAATACCTTGCCTCTTATTTCTCGTCCCAAATATGATGTTCTTTTGGATTTTTATATGCATGATCCTGTTCTTTTGCACATTTTTTTGCCTCATCCAAATAAGCCTTCATATGCTCTTTCGGAGTTCCATATGGCATATCACATCCGGAATGGATTGTAAATCCTTTCGGGGAATCCCATGCTTTTCTATAACATTTGCGGACATCTGCCCGGACTTCATCCGGTGTTGCCTGCATCATAATTGCGACCGGATCTACATTACCGACCAGGTGTACCTGGTCTCCGATCTTCTCTTTTGCAACTTCCAAATCTACCATATTATCCAGACTGAAGGTGACAAATCCTGCATCTGCAACATCTTTCAATATCTTAGTAGTATTTCCGCAAATATGAATACTCATCGGGCGACCTGTATAAGAAGAACAAAAAATTCAGCAAATTTCATTTCATACGGCTTCGCATACTTCCGGTACATTTTGGGGTTGATGACCGTGCAACTTGCCACCGGATCACTGGTTCCTACTGTAATTCCTGCCTCCAAGAAGCTTTTCGCAAGTTTGCACTGTGCCTGAACAACAAAATCAAGCACCTGAAATGCAATCTCCGGTTCTCTTGCACATGCTGTCAAAAATGGTTCCACACCCACAACTCCTGTTGCCACGGTGAACGGTGCAGTGAAATTCATACCGCAGGTAATCTCATCTCCAACTGCATCCTGAATATATCTGATTGCGTCAAATGCCTTATAGGCAGCATCGTCATTTTCTAATTTAATACAATCAAGATCCAGTCCCGAAAAATCATGAATATCTTTAATCGGAGGCTCTGTCAGTGATTTCGTCATATGGTCAGACTCCGTATATTTTCCTCCCATTGCCATCGGAAGGGAATACAGTCCATGCATCATTCCAATTCCATCAAATCCAAACAAATGATATGCCGCAATCTGAAGTTCTGCCTTGCTTTTCGCTGAAAGCTCTGACTCTTTCAGTGTCGTTCCTATAAGATCCGGCAATACCAAATCCGCCATCATCTGGACCGGCATGCGATCTACCTCTTCACCTTTTGCAAGTGCATTCGACCGTTCAATCGGAGTCATCTGATCATCTTTTCTTATATCTGCAAAATATTCCAGATTTTCTCTGTATATCGTATTGTTAATCATAGGTCTTCTCCATAATAATAATCGATAATTTTAAAAAAAATGGAGCTATTATATAACAGCTCCATTCTTATGTAAAGATTTCTTATATCTTATTTATTGTGCTCTTCATAGAAAGATTTTAGGTTGCTGTAGAACTCTGGATTCTCATCACCATACTCCTCAGTAGCCTCATTTAAAGCTTCCTCATAAAAAGAAGTATCGATGTGATCTTCGATGTTGATGTTCTTAGCGTTCTCATCAAGGAATCCTGTCTTATCAAGAATCTCCCATCCCTTCATAACCTCATGTTTCAGTGGGTCATTGCTAATCTGGAAGTGATCGTTGTCCATATAGGCTTTTTACATAGTCAAGATCTACACCCATGTAGTCTTTCATTAACTCTTCACACTCATCGTGATGTGTTGTGTAATACTCCTGAGCACGAATCAGCGTCTTCAGGATAGCTTTGATAGTATTAGGATTCTTCTCTGCATACTCTCTTTGAAACAACCATACGACAGCAAGAATACCATGGCATTACATCACTCTGGTAAGCAACTGCTTCAAGCTCTGGGTTCTGCTGTACTTCATAGTTACGGCTTGTTCCAACAACTGCATAATCAACCTCTCCCTTAACTACAGCTGCAAGCTGGTCACTAGAAGTTGGGTATGATTTCCACTCTACCTGTGTTAATGGATCATATCCTTTATCAAGAAGTGCTCCTGTTACAGAATATAAACTTGGATCAGCAGCTACTTTCTTTCCAATGAAATCTTCTACACCATTCCACTTTGTTCCTTTTTTTAGCAACGATCGGCATACATCCCTGAGCCATATATCCTCCGATGATCAGCCAGTCCTCACCAGATGCAATTTCCTGAAGTGGTGCATTTGTTCCATAATTAGAAATGATGTCAACCTGTCCACCTGCTAATGCTGTTAATGCAGCATTTGTCTCGTCAAAGTTAGGCTCATCAATTTTGATTCCAAGATCATCAATCCATCCCTTATCCTCTGCGATAGCAAGAAATGTGTTACCACTGTTATCCTTTGCCCATGTGATATCCTTATCTTCGATACCATCTGCATCAGATGCATTCATATGGGTTGATGTTGATGCTGATGAATCCTTCTTAGAGTCATCAGAACTGGAACTGCTTTCTTTACTTCCACATGCAAATAAGCTAACGCTCATTGCTGCAACGAGAAGTATTGATACGATTCTCTTTTTTCATGCGTATATATCCTCCTGTGATAATTTATTTATGCAAAAGCCCGCCGGCTTACTGCCTTAATTGATAGACCATTTAAGAAGATGATTCTTAATCTTCTCAAAAATCTGCATTACAATTACGAGTACCAGTACCATGAAGATAAATCCACTCCATGTATTAGCATACATACCAAATTCAGAATACTTTCTTACATAGAATCCCATTCCATATTTCGCACCGTACATCTCAGAATATACCAGCATCAGGAATGAACCTCTCATTGTTGTAACAAGTCCTGCAAAAATTGACGGGCTTGCTGCCGGAAGAATAACCTTTGTGATTTTCTCCCATCCTTTTAACTCCAAAGTCTTTGCACGATCCAGGTAACGTTTATCAATTGTCTGGATACCTGTAATCGTCGCAAATACTGTCGGGGAACATACAGCCGTATACAATCAGGAACAGAGATGCTGAACGGAATGTTGGTGCCAGCATCAGTGCAAATGGTGATAACAGAATTGCTGGAACAACGCTAACAACATATAACACCGGATACATAATATCTCTGGCTGTCTCATTCAGTCCAAGTGGAATTCCAATTGCAAGGCTTAAGACAATTGCAAGGAATAATGATGGAATCAATAATTTGAATGAATGTAGTGCATTCGTTCCAAACACACTTTTATCCTGTACAAAAAGCCTGCCAAATCTTGCTTCCTGCCGGAAATAGATAACTGTTGGAGGCCTCTGATGATGAAATCAAATAATATGCCAGAACCATCAAAGCAAAAATAGCAATTGTCACCAAATATTTCCAATATTTTTTCTTACTTTTCTTCTTTTCCATTTTTCTTGCCTTTCTCAAACATCTACCAAATAATTATGAAATATGAGATGCAATATCTCCATTGATAAATTTGATCAATGTATTGCGTCTTTCTAATACCTTCGAATCATCAAACTGTGTTTCTCTTGTCGGGCGCTCCTCATCCGGTACTTTGCAGTCATAAATAATATTACTTGGTGACTGTCCAAATACAAGAATACGATTTGCAAGCAACAGTGCTTCATCTACATCATGAGTTACGAAGAATACTGTTTTTCTCTTCTCCTGCTTTGCCCACAGTTCCAGTACCAGATCCTGAAGTTTCGCTCTTGTCACCGCATCCAGTGCTCCAAATGGCTCATCCATCAGAAGTACCGGAGGATCAATTCCAAATGCTGTTGCGATAGCACAGCGCTGTTTCATACCACCGGAAAGGCTTTTCGGAAGCATACCGAACACTTCCTCTTTCAGCCCTACACTTGCCAGACTGTCCATTGCGATTTTTTTCAATTCTTTCTTAGACTTATCTTTAAAACGCTTTTTCAGAGCAAGCATGATATTGTCCCCAGCTGTCATCCACGGAAAAAGTCCATAATCCTGGAATACAACGCCACGGTCAAGTCCTGCGCCTTTTATCGGTTCTCCGTTCATCTCAATTGTTCCAAATGTAGGTTCCTCCAGCCCCGCCAAAAGTCTTAAAAATGTACTCTTTCCACATCCAGACTGTCCAAGCAAACAAACAAATTCTCCGGCAGGAATATCAACTGATATATCCTTGAGAATCAGTTTATCACCGTTTTTATATCTGAATGATAGGTTGCTAGCCTTCATATCATTCATTTCATTTCACCCTTAATGAAGTTTTATTTTTAATGTATAATCACCGGTTAATCCTACGAGTAAATTTATTAGTCTAAAAATCGTCTTAATTTTACCCCCCCCACCAAATCGTCAAATTGATTTTCGACATATATCATTTATATAATTGTTTTTTTCTATATATCATTAATTCCTCTAGACAAGTTGTTTTTATTGCGTAATAATATTACGCATCTTGTAGTGTCAAAATGCGAAAACTTTAAGGCACAAAATACTTCTCTGTCATTATAAAAAATAATAAAGGGACTTTTTGTTTCTACAATACAGGGAGGACTATATAAAGGAGTTGAGATAATGAAATACGATTTTACAAGTATCATTGACCGCAAAGGCAAAGATGCCCTTGCAGTAGACAATCTGCCGAACGGATTTGGTATCGTCGATGAGGTACATGTCCGTGATGGTCTCGATTGCATTCCAATGTGGATTGCAGATATGAATTTTGCAACTGTTCCAACTGTAACAGAAGCACTCATTGAAAGAGCAAAGCATCCGACTTACGGATATTTCAATATAAGAGATGAATACTACGACAGTATCATTAAGTGGCACAGAGACCGTAAAGGAGTTACGGATCTTACAAAAGAAGAGATTGGTTATGAAAACGGAGTTCTCGGAGGTGTAGCAAGTGCCCTTCACGTACTCTGTTCCAAAGGAGACAATATTCTGGTTCACTCTTCCACATACATCGGATTTACCGGGGTATTGAATAATAATGGCTATCACATTATCCACAGTCCGCTCCAGAAAGATGAGAATGGAATCTGGCGCATGGATTTCGAGGATATGGAGAAAAAATTGTAGATAACAAGATTCACACAGCTATCTTCTGTTCTCCACACAATCCTTCCGGTCGTGTATGGGAACGCTGGGAAATCGAAAAAAGCTATGGAGATTTATGAGAAACATGATGTTTATGTCATTGCAGATGAAATCTGGTCTGACATTATTCTTGGTGACCACAAGCACATTCCGACACGGTCAGTATCCGAATATGCTAAAATGCATACAGCTGCATTTTATGCACCATCCAAAACATTTAACCTTGCAGGACTAATTGGAAGTTATCATGTTATCTATAATAAATGGTTAAAAAGAACGTATTGAGAAAAAGAATCATCACTTGGCCATTACAATTCCATGAATGTTCTTTCCATGCATGCTCTGATCGGTGCTTATTCACCGGAAGGAAATGAATGGGTCGATGAGCTTCGCCAGGTCATCGGAGAAAATGTTGACTATGCATGCAACTACATTGAGAAGCATTTTGAAGGTGTAGAGGTTTCCGTCCACAGGGAACTTACATGCTTTTCCTTGACTGCGAGAAATGGTGCAAGGCTCACGGCAAGACTCTGGAAGAGCTGCTTGTATCCGGATTTGAAGCCGGCGTATTCTGGCAGAACGGAGAGGCTTTCCAGAAGAAATGGGCAATCCGTATGAATCTTGCACTTCCACTTTCCAGAGTGAAAGAAGCATTTGACCGACTGGATAAATACGTGTTTAATTAAATAAAAGCATTACATAAGGATCGTGAGCATCTGTTTTCTGATCCTTATTTATTTTTTATCTGACTCAAAAATAAATTCCAGTATAAGAATAAATGTCTGCCAGCGTGGTGACTCTCCAAATTCATTTTAAGAAAAATTCAACATTTTGTAGCACATATTGCGTATGCACCTCATCTGTGCTACACTACACCTACATCAAATTTCGAGCACGATATTTTCATTATGTTTCAACACCCACGGAAATCCCCAGCCAGGATTTCATTTCTGAATTTCATTGCTTTTTCAGCAAAGAATTCACTCAGATTTTTGATGATGTTACTCATTCAACGCAACTTTAAGTGCCCCTTCACTTGCACAAGTTGCATGCACACCGGGCAAATGTTACGGTACTTCTGAAATTTTGACAAATCCCTTTTGTATAGAATTTATTTTCATTCAATTTCTATATTGTCTTTTTTTATACTTACAATGTTGAAATGTATTCAGAAAGTTTTATCTAAGACTTATGGGCTCTGTATTTTCAGCATTTCTTCATACAATCAATGTCCCTGCTGAAGAAATCAATGACCTTACAGACCATATTACAAGGAGGCAGTTTAATATGATGTTTGATTCTTTTTGAAGCATATGATGTACAGGAGAACAGACGCGTCAGTCGAGAAGAGGGCGAACAACTCTACTTAATTAAACAAATTATCAAAAAAATCATTAAAAATATTTCTGTTTCTCAGATAGCTACAGATTTGATGGAACCACTTGACACTATCCAGCCAATCTATGACCTTGCCATAAAGCAGGCACCTGATTTTGATGCTGAGAAAATTTTAGCTCAGTTAATTCCAAAGACTACTGAATCTTTGTCTAAATAGCAAAATGGTAAAAAAAACACCATGCTTCTTTTTTCCCGAAACATGGTGTTTTTTTCACTGGTATATTCTTATAATCTCTATCTAATTCTTCACAATATTTGAATTTCTATACACGGACAACAATATTCCCATATAAAAGTAAGTAATCATCATGGTCATATTTCCATGAGATAAAAATGGCATATAATTTCCGCTAATCGGATAAAGTCCTGCATTTACTCAATATAGAACAGTGACTGTAAAATCAAAAATATTACACAGCCGATGCTGAGCATATATCCCAGGCGATTCTTCTGTTTTACCGCCATTCGAAGCAATAGTGCCATAAATACCGCAAATACTACAACCAGAAAAACTCCTTTTTACATTTCCAAAATAATGGAACAGGTATGTCCAAATATAATCATTTCTTGCATAATTATAAAAGCGTGACAGCTTCTACTTCTGCGGCACCATTATATGGATCCGTTACTTCTATTTTTCCGGAAGATTGCGACTCATGCCATTTACTTGAGTTTTGATCTTTTGCAGTATTTGCTACGTCTGCAACCGCACCTCTTGTATAATCCCAGTGTTCTCCGGTAATTAAAGCTTCCAGTCGATGTACCTGATAATCTGTAACGAAACGTCCATTACCCCAAAATGTTATTCCGGACATCAGTATCAGGCAGATTCCAATCACACCCCACATTCTAATCAAAAATTTCTTTTTTATTTTCTCCAAACCAGCCCTTACAGACCGCCACATGCAGTAAGACCAGCCCTGTAATTCCGGTAACAACTGCAGATGACATAAACGGTATCATCAAATCGGTAAGTACTGATATTCCAAGACACACGGTACTAATGATCAGTCCTTTCGTTCCTTTTCTGCGGAAATGATAAATTGTCCCTGCGTAAAAGGGAATGACCAGATAGGACAATAACATCTGAACTACACTTCTGCCATTGACCATCGGTCCAATCCACATTGTTTCATCAAAAAAAATCTTACTAACTATAGAAAAGACTGCCGGTATCTGCATGACTGCCCAAATTGGAAATGACCACTTTACTAATACAGAATAATCCAGATAACAGATTCCCAACATGACCGCTATTCCTATTAACATTGCACTCCAAATTCCGCCATATAAAAAAGTTATCTTTGAAAGCTTCCAGTGTACTCATATTCATTGTTGGAAAAGACGAAGTAACTACCGCCTGTAGGATCAGTCCCATAATACTAATAATTAAAATCGCCATCAGAACTGTCCATTCCATCTTCGGGCGGTGCACCCGGTCAAGCTTCACGCCTGCCTCCACTGGATCTCCCATCTCCACTACAGCCATCGACTCGGCTTCTTCTTCACCTAATCCATGAGCCATGAAATCCTGTTTCTGGTCTTCAATATGTGCTTCTACTTCCTCCGCAACCATGGTTCGCGCACGCTTTGTACGAATCTGTTCCGTCAAAGATTTCAAATATTCCTGTCTATCCAAAGCATACACCTCCCAGAACATTTATCACTGCTCCGGCGTATTCTTTCCATTCTTTTTCTTTTTGCACGGAGTTGCTTCTTTCCTTCTCTTGTTATGGAATAATACTTTCTTGTCTTTCCACCCGCTTCCTGCTCGTAAGACTTTACAAACTCCTTTTCCTCCAGTCCATGAAGGAGCGGATATAATCTTCCTGCTTTTAATTCAAATACATTCTCTGACTTCTCCCTCAAAGTCTCGATCATCTCATAACCATACATGTCTTTCTCTTCCAGAAGCTTAAGAATCAACATCATCGTGCTTCCGGACACCAGGCTTTTATCTACTGCCATTTTATACCTCCCCTTTCTTTTTTTCAATTCAGAATCTTTTTAATCAATTCTGATTTTTTTTTGCATTCATATCTACCCTGCCGACACATCTTATCCGATATAACTGATATAAATTGACTTTCATCATTAAAACAATGTTTTATATCGGCAATCGATATATCGGTTATCTACATAGTATATCGACAATCGATATATGTCAAGCATTTTCTGTAGCTATGTGCGAGATATGTGCAAGATATATGCAAGATATGTGCAAAGATATATGCAAAGAAGCAGCCGTTTTCACGACTGCTCCTGAACTTCCATATGCGTCTGATGCCTAAATCAGGAAATCTTATTCAATGACGATTTCAAACTCGTCCCCAACTTCCTTTGATGTTGGTTTCTTTCCCCTGACTCTTTGCATATTTTTCAACATTTTCTTTCTGTACCGGCTCACTTACCAATACTTTAATTGGACCTTTTTTCATTCTTCAGAGCCTCTGCTGTCAGCATGATCGGCTCTGGGCAGGAAAAGTCCTCTTGCATCTACTTCTACCATATCTATATACTCCTTTCAGACATTATTTTCAGCTATTCTGTTGTAATTATTTCATCTGAATTTCTTTCTGTTCTTATTTCTTAGCTGTCTCTCTCTTGCATGTAAATGCTATGATGAACAGAACTACGATGCAAAGAATACATGCAACTTTTCCGTTAGTTGGAACTGCTCCGGCTACAACAGCTTTTGTCTCCGGGTTAAGTGCTGTTCCACTTGCTGCAAGTCCGAAGTTGTGGCAGATTGCTGCTCCTACGAACATTCCGATTACAGTGACTCCTGAATCAGAAGATCCCTGTCCTGCAAGGATTAACTGACGAAGAGGACAACCGCCTGCCAGAACTGCCGCAAATCCAACTGTATACATACCAAGAATATTCCACAAATGTTCAGAATGTGCAATAACTCCTGGTGTGTTAAATCCTACTACAAATTTTCCTGTTGCAATATTGAAGATCAGCATTACAACGAAAAGTCCGCCAATAACAGATAATAAATCAAAGTTCTTCATAATAATGACATCACGGATTCCACCTGCAAAGCACATTCTTGATTTCTGAGCCATAGCTCCGAAGATCAGGCCTCCTACAAGAGACATAATGATTGGTGCGTGTAAGCTTCCCGGACCAGCCGCACTTACTTTCAAAAGTGATGTGCATGTTGCAAGAATCAGAATTCCAACAACGATGACCGGAAGTACTGCTCCACTTGCTTTTTTGTTGTTGCCTGTGCTCTTCCAAGGCTGAATCCCTGTTTCAGAGCAAATACACCAGTTGCTACTCCAAGAATAAATCCGATAAGTGCTACCCATGCATTTAAATCACCGGCTGACATACGAAGTACCATACGAAGTGGGCATCCCAGGAATACGAGTGCTCCGATCATAATGATCACACCAAGTACAAAACGAATCATCGGTGAAGATCCACCTGTAGAGCGGAATTCTTTTGTCGCAATTGAAATAATAAATGCGCCAAGAACCAGACCGATAATCTCTGGTCTTGCATACATTACTGCTTCAGCCTGATGCATCCCCATTGCACCAGCTGTATCACGGATAAAGCATGCGATACAGAATGCCATATTTGCCGGGTTACCAAAATATGCAAGACATGCTGCTACAAGTCCGCATATCACACCTGCCAACGCAAGTGTTTTCTTTGAGCCTGTTAAATTCATATTTTTTCCTCCTCCAATAACATAACTCTCGTCTTTATATTACAACTTCTATTTTAGTTTCTTTTTTTCGACACGTCCAATTGATAAATGCATTAAATCCCTTATATTTATTGTTAATATTTATACATATTACATATCGTATTAATAGGGTTAGTGCTTATATTTTTCTGTTTTTTTTTATTTTTCTTGTATTTACTATTTTCTTCCTGTTTCTTCGTTTATGCAGCTCTCTGTTTTTATACATTTCCAATGCATATTTTGCATATTAAAAAGATTTTTCCATTTTTTTCTTGCATATTTATGAATTTAGGTGTATAGTATGATTTGCGATTGCAAATAAGATATTTTCTTATTAAAATAGAAAGTAAATGATACATTAGGAGGATTTCGAAAATGAAAGAAAAAAGTCGTATTAGCATATTCAGGCGGACTGGACACAACTGCTGTTATTCCGTGGTTAAAAGAGACATTTGGCTATGATGTAATCTGCTGCTGCGTTGACTGTGGACAGGGCGAGGAGTTAGATGGTCTGGAAGAAAGAGCAAAGATGGCTGGTGCTTCCAAATTATACATTGAGGATATCATTGATGATTTCTGTGAAAACTACATCATGCCATGTGTACAGGCAGATGCTGTATATGAGAACAAATATTTACTCGGAACAGCTATGGCTCGTCCGGGCATTGCAAAGAAATTAGTTGAAATTGCAAGAAAAGAAGGTGCTGTTGCTATTTGCCACGGTGCTACAGGTAAAGGTAATGACCAGATTCGTTTCGAGCTTAGTATCAAAGCTTTAGCTCCTGACATTAAGATCATTGCTCCTTGGAGAATGACAGATCTCTGGAAGATGGAATCCCGTGAGGATGAGATTGCTTACTGTAAAGCACATGGTATCGACCTTCCATTTGATGCCAGCCACAGCTACAGCCGTGACCGTAACTTATGGCACATCAGCCATGAAGGTCTTGAGCTTGAGGATCCTTCCTGCGAGCCAAACTATGAGCATCTGCTCGTACTTGGTGTTACACCAGAAAAAGCTCCAGATGCAGGTGAATATGTAACCATGACATTTGAAAAAGGTGTACCAACAAGTATAAACGGACAGCAGATGAAGGTATCTGAGATTATCATGAAGCTTAATGAGCTCGGTGCTAAACACGGAATCGGTATCTGCGACATCGTAGAGAACCGTGTTGTAGGTATGAAATCCCGTGGTGTATATGAGACACCTGGCGGAACAATCCTTTACGAGGCACATCAGCAGTTAGAGGAGTTAGTTCTTGACCGTGCTACGACAGAAGTTAAGAAAGATATGGGAAATAAACTTTCTCAGGTTGTTTATGAAGGAAAATGGTTTACACCACTTCGCGAGGCAATCCAGGCATTTGTTGAGTCAACTCAGGAGTATGTAACAGGAGAAGTGAAATTCAAACTTTACAAAGGTAACATCATCAAATCCGGAACAACTTCACCGTACTCACTTTACAATGAGTCTCTTGCAAGCTTCACAACTGGTGACCTTTATGACCACCACGACGCTGACGGATTTATCAATCTGTTCGGACTGCCGCTTAAGGTTCGCGCTATGAAGCTTCAGGAAGTAAAGAGCAATAAGAAATAATTCTTGAAACCATAATTAAAATAATCATAAAAAATAGTGTGTAGATTATCTTTGCAATGACCTACACACTATTTTTTTATTTAAAATGCTTTTTCTATCTTCGGAATATCTTCGCTACGCCTGTCACTGCTGCCCCAATTACTACATACACATCTGCCAGGTTCGCGGTGAGTCTTCGAAATCTGCTGTTTTTCCACTGGATTCCGATATAATCAATGACTTTTCCACGAATCAGTCTGTCATAGGTATTACTGATTGCACCGGCTGTCAAAAATACCATGCCGAATTTTCTGAGCCATTTTCCTTTTTTTTGAGAAAAGAGCCATGCATCATAAATTGCAAGCCCGGCACACAAGATACCAGATGTCTTTCTCACCAGCTCCGGCTTCTTATCCAGTGTATTAAAACAGAAGCCTTTATTATAAACCTTCCGGAGCACAACTTTGTCCAGAATTGTCTCCCGTTCTTCCTCTTCTTCAAAAATTCTCCTCGATGTACTGCTTAATGCCCATGTCCACGCACACCAGCACAACAAGAAGTCCTCCTGCTGCCATCAATAACATCTGCTATACCTCCTGAATCTTGCGTATCTCCTCCTGGCACTGTACTGCTTCTTCCTCTCTCTTTTCGATTGATTCGCACAGGGCAATGTACTCTAAGTCCGCCACTTCTCCTGCTTTGAATTTTTTCATAAATCTTCTTTCCGATTTCGATGTAATCCCTTTCATTGGCACGATCCAGAGAACGAATCTGGCTTTTGATACGTTGCACTTCCAGGGTATCTTCCGTCTTCTTTCCAAAGTCCTCTGCTACATCTGAAATTTTCTTTCCTAACTGCTCAAAAAAAGTCTGCCATATTGTACCTCTCCCATCTGTTATAATCTTCTCAATCTGTCCAGCGATTGATACAGGTCCATCGTTCCATAGCCCCACTGTCGGTTCAGGGAATTCTGAAAACGTGTTCTGCTGTGCTCCTAATATGATAATATTTGCCCCCTGCCTTGTGGTAACTCCTGCCGGAATCGGCTGGTTCAAAATCCATTCCATGATCATTGCACAGGCTCCGGCTGTGATTCCCGTTGCCACACTGGAACCGCTTCGCCTTACAAATGTTCCATTTACCCCTGCTCCCAAAACCTGGACTCCTGGAACTGCAAAATCAGGTTTTATTCTCTTGTCTCTAGTATAACCTCTGCCAGAATTAATATCAACACTCTTATCTGCTCCCCTGTAATAAGCAACCGTGATCGGATCATCGGTATTCGCAGGCTCTGTCAATGTCACGTCCGGACTTGCTTCCAAAAATATACATTTCCATCGAGAAATTCCCGCACCGGAAGCCAGATGTGAAACTCTCCATCTGCACGCCCCAGCGACTGTACTCCTATCTTCCAGATACCCTGTGCCGGATGATCGAATTTTAGAAACAAAAGCTGGGATCTTCCGTTCCGCAAAAAAACAACTGGTATTCCACATCCACAACCGTCTGCTCAAAGGGAAATGTAAGCTGATAGCGACTTCCCTGCCGAATAGAAATCACCGGACTTCTCTCCCCAGACGGAGATATAAGATACGCTGTCACAATATTGGGAATGGTCCCCCATAATTCTGCTACAAATCCCGTATTTCCACTTTCGACACGCATTTCCACTTCCTGAACCTCTCCTACCTGATTCAGTTTTCCCTGAAAATGATGTCGTTCATTTGCCTCATTTCCTCCTCCGATAACCACGCACCGATCTACCAGTCTGGAATAGCTTCCGAGAATCCGCGACAAACTGGACATTCCATTATGTCCGCCAAGATTCGTTCCAAGTGCCACACACATAACAAAAGGGGCTTCTGTTTTTTCAGTGCCAGAAGATGCAGATACCGAAGTCCCTGCACAATATCTGTCTCCTGATAACACACTGCCTTCTGTCGTATTCCATAAAATTTTCGCAGATAATCTTTCGCTTCTTTTAACTTCACTACTGCAATTTCAGCCTCTGATGCCGCCCCGGTAAAACCTTCCTGGATATTTTCTCCACCTGCTGCCACACTTGCTAAAAATGTACCATGTCCATTTTCATCGCTTACTGGCACAATTTCCTTTTGGATTGTCACTTTTCAGTGCCTGATTAATCTGATTATTCGTATACTCACTTCCATATGTAAATGTATCCGGTGGCTGACCGTTCTGGTCAGTCTGATCCCATATCGCCGTGATTCGACTGCTTCCATCTATGTTTCGAAAGATTTCATTTTTCATAGTCTATTCCTGTATCCAAAAAATCCAATCATAATTCCTTTTCCTCGAAGATTAAGACCCGGGTAATTCTGAAGCACACTGATTCCTGTCTCATTCATAGCTTCCATATCCAACAGTGCATAGCAATTTGGAATGCTGTTATAACCATAAGCCGCAATGCTTAGTTCTTCCCCTAGACTTTGATCCACATATGCTACACGATAGCCAAAGCCAAGGCTCTGCACACAAATCTGGCTCTTGGGATAGACCAGTTCCTGATCTAACCGGTAATTCGGGATAATAAAATCCCGAAAATCCTGAGAGAGGATTTTTCACGGCATGAAGTATCTTCTGTCTCTTCCTCCTTCTGCTGTGTTGCTATCACTCTCTCCTTCAAAACATTGCTTTTTGTATTTTTTTTGTGTCTTTAGCAACGTATTTATTTCTCCACAACTATCATTCATAAAAAAGAAAAACACCTCGTATACTTTTCATATGTATATGAGATGTTTTCTAATTTTATTATTTGGCATTATCTTCTATATTTTTATAACTGCCTTACTATCTATGCCTGACTTTCTAATCTCGGTACTTCCTGCCCTCTCAGCGTGATAATCGGACCACCAGTATTTTCTATGTACTCCTGTGTAATCGTCACTTGACCGATGCTGTCATCTTTCGGGATCTCATACATGATATCCAGCATAAACTCTTCGATAATCGCCCGCAGTGCTCTTGCTCCTGTATCCTTCTCCATCGCCTTTTTTCGCAATTGCACGTAATGCACCTTCTGTGAAATCGAGCTTCACTTCATCCAGTGCAAGAAGTTTCTGATACTGTTTAAGAATCGCATTCTTCGGCTCCTCCAAGATCTTCACATACATATCTTCTGTGAGTCCCTGTAATGTAAAGACTACCGGAAGTCGTCCCAGGAACTCCGGGATCATACCAAAGTTTCTAAGATCTTCTGTTGTTACCTTCTCAAGAATCTTCTTATCATGATCATATTTATCTTTTAGATCTGCGCCAAATCAATTGCAGACTGCTTTGTAAGTCTCTCTTTGATGATGCCGTCCAGATCCGGAAATGCTCCTCCACAGATAAATAAAATGTTCTTTGTATTAACTGTTGTGAGCGGAACCATCGCATTTTTACTATTAGCTCCAACCGGAACTTCCACTTCGCTTCCTTCTAAAAGCTTCAGCATTCCCTGCTGTACGGACTCTCCACTAACATCACGCTGACTCGCATTTTTTCTTTTTTGCAATCTTATCAATCTCATCAATAAAAATGATTCCCTGTTCTGCTTTTTCCACATCGTTATCCGCTGCTGCCAGAAGCTTGGATACAACGCTTTCGATATCATCTCCAATATAACCTGCTTCCGTCAGAGATGTAGCATCTGTAATCGCAAGCGGCACATCCAGAATTCTTGCCAGCGTCTTGACAAGATAGGTCTTACCGGAACCTGTAGGTCCGATCATCAGCATGTTAGATTTCTCAATCCCAATGTCGTCCATGGAATCCGTTGCCACACGCTTGTAATGGTTGTATACAGCAACAGACATCACTTTCTTGGCATATTCCTGTCCGACTACATACTCGTCCAGGCTCGCCTTGATCTTATGCGGTGCCGGAAGGTTATGAATGTCAACGAGCGGCGTTGTCTTCTCGCCTTCTTTTTTCTTCTTCACACGCTGCTGCTTTGGAATCTGCTGGCTCATATCATCAATATTTAAGAACTGAACTCCCGGCATATTCATAAGCTGGCTATAATCAATCGCACCACCGAAGTTCATATTATTCATAGCATCAAAACTCTTTTGCATACAGTCATTGCACACACACATATTGTTCGGAAGATTGATCATCTTTCCAGCCACACTCTCTGGTCTGTGGCAGACAAAGCAGACTTTCTCATATTCATCATCGTTATGATTGTCATTGCTATTATTATCGTTGTTATCAATTGTATCTACATAATCCTGTTCAGACATGGTTCTTTCCCTTCTTTCCTACTTTTGTTCCTCTACCATCTTAATGAACTGCTCCTCCGAAATAATCGGAACTCCCAGTTCGTTTGCTTTTTTATTCTTTGATGAAGTCGATGTCACATCATTATTGATTAGGTAATTTGTTTTTGGAAGTGACAGATCCCGTAACTTTTCCTCCCAGGCTCTCAATCAGTTCCTTGACCTCTCCTCTGTTTGCAAAATGTTCCACACTCCCGGTAATAACAAAGTTCACTCCGGCAAAGATCTGTTGACTCTCTGATTCTTCTTCCTTTGGAATCTCAAGCTCTTTAAGCAGTCGCTTTAAGCTTTCTACATGCTTCTCATCCTGAAAATAAGTTACAAATGCGCCGGCAAGTACTTCGCCTACTCCCTGAATCTCTGCAAGTTCTTCTGCAGTAGCATGAATCATACGATCCACATCACCGGAAAATTCTCTGCAGATGACCTTCGCATTTGCAAGACCAATTCCCGGAATTCCAAGTGCATAGATAACTTTCGGAAGTGTCGTCACTTTTTGCTTTCTCCACATTTGCAATCAGGTTCTTGTAGGATTTTTCTCCAAAACCTTCCATCGTCTGAATCTCTTCCTGCCATTTATCCAAATGGAAAATGTCTGTGAATTCCTTTATAAATCCACGGTCAATGAACTTCTCCAGCGTTGCCTCTGACAAACCTTCAATATTCAAAGCATCACGGCTCGCAAAGAGTGCAAATGCTTTGACATGCTTTGCCTGACATTCCGGATTGGTACAATACAGTGCTTTTGCATTGCTGACCTGGCGAATCTCTGTCTTGCCGCCACAGACCGGACAGACTTTTGGAATATCTTTCACACCACTTCTTGTCAGATTCTGTGCAATCTGCGGAATGATCATATTGGCCTTATAAACTTCAATCTCATCCCCCACACCAAGTTCCAGTTCTTCCATAATACTGATGTTATGGACACTAGCACGGCTCACTGTGGTTCCCCTCCAGCTCGACCGGTTCAAAAACAGCCACCGGATTGATGAGTCCTGTTCTAGATGGACTCCACTCAATCTCCAGAAGCTTTGTCTGGCGGATCTCATCAGCCCATTTAAATGCAAATGAATCTCGTGGAAACTTAGACGTCCGCCCCAGTGATCTTCCATACGCTATATCATCATATACTAACACAAGTCCGTCGGACGGGAAATCGTTCTCGGCAATTTTTTTCTGAAAATTTAATAACTTCCGCCTCTACTGTGTCTCTTATTACTTCGTGGTATTCTACTACTTCAAATCCCTGCTCTTTCAGCCATTCCATCTGACAGGCTCTGGAATTATGGAAATCCACATCTTTTGCACTGACCAGTGTAAATGCATAGAATTTTACATTTCTTTTTGCTGTAATCTCACTGTTCAGCTGACGTACAGAACCACTGCAGAGATTACGCGGATTTTTATATTTTGCTTCTGCTTCCTGGATCTTTTCATTAATCTTCTCAAAATCTTTATAGCCGATCACTGCTTCGCCGCGCAGTATCAGCTCACCTTGATAGCTGATCTGAAGCGGTACATTTTTAAAGACTTTTGCATTGTTTGTGATGACCTCGCCTACTTCTCCATTTCCACGGGTGACTGCCTTAAAAAGATGTCCGTCCCGGTAAGTCAGAACAATGGTAAGTCCGTCCATTTTCCAGGACATCAGTGCCTTCTGATCTCCCACAAAATTCTTTAATTCCTCTACATCTTTCGTCTTGTCCAAAGAAAGCATTGGGCTTTCATGCCGTTCTTTTGGGAGTTCACTGACCACTTCATATCCGACTCGCACCGTCGGACTGTTGGAAAGTGTGATCCCAAGCTCACGCTCCAATTCCTGAAGTTCATCATAAAGCTTGTCGTACTCATAGTTGCTCATGATTTCTTCTGCGTCTTGATAATATGCTTTTGATGCTTTATTTAAAAAGCTCCACCAGTTCCTTCATGCGTTCCTGCCTGTTCATATAGCTTCTTTAACTCCTGTCCTTCTATTTTTTCGCACTGCTCCACTCTTTAAGCTTCCCAATTCTACATTCATAATTCTTATTCTCACAAGCTTTGTCACTTTATATCCAAGTGCTTCGCACATTCTCCGGATTTGACGGTTCAGCCCCTGTGTCAGAATAATGGAAAATGTGTACTTTCCAATCTGCTTTACCTCACATGGTCTTGTTACCGCATCCAGATTCTTTTCCACGTCCTGTATATGCACACCCTCTGACATCTGCCGCACAAATTCTGAAGTGATTTCTTTATCCACGCGGACATGATATTCCTTTTCATGATGATATCTCGCCCGCATCATACTGTTGATCAGTTCTCCGTCATTTGTCATAATAAGAAGGCCTTCCGAATCTTTATCCAGTCTTCCTGCATAGGTCACCCGCACCGGATAATGCAGGAAACGTATGATATTATTTTTTTTCACTTTCATATCCCCGGTACACACGATACCTGCCGGTTTGTTGACTGCCAGAACAACCTTCTGTTCTGCACCCTGGATCACTTTTTTCCCGACACAGATTTTCTGCTCCTCTGACACTTTCATGCCCGGTACAGCCCGTACGCCATCCACCGTCACACGTCCCGCCTCTATGAGACGGTCTGCCTCTCTTCTGGAGCAGATACCTGCCTCACTGAGGTATTTATTTAATCTTATCATTTACTAACACTCCAATTACTTTTACAGTTCCTATTCTGCCTTATCCGTTGTCAAAATACTGCTCAGCTTGTCATCCTGTACAAAATTATTGCAATCGTACAAAAACAGCACACTTGTAATTTTTATTCTTATCTAACAGATCCGACACATGCTTCTGATAATAATCTGCATCTACCACGATGATCTCCCTGTAATATGGAATTAAAAATGGAATCATACAGTCTGCAAAGGAATCCTTCACCAGAAGCAGCCGGTCCGTGCTGTCTGCTGTCGTGCGGATATCTATTTTATCATAATCTCCACCGAGAAATACTTCATACGCATCAGGTTCGTCCAGTTTTGTACGGTCATAAAGCTCTGCTGTCTTTATGCCCTCAGACTCATAGCTTGCCACCATCTGCGTGTTATCGGAAGCATTTTCCGTTAAATATGCGTATATCGGTTCACGGTATCCGCTTTCAAATCCACTTGTTCGGGAAAGATTTCCACTGAAATCACCGGTCACTACATAAGGTTTTAAAGCCGGTGCTTTCGAAGTGTCAAGTCCCAGATCTGAAGCAATCTGCTGCCATACAAGACTAGCTCCAAGCGTTGTCCATCGGGAATCTGTGTGGTAATAAATTTTCTTATCTTTATTCGCATTTAGAACACCTTGTGCATCAATCCAGTTCACACTGTCTCCAAGCATACTCTGAATCTGTGCAATCTGCACTGTCTGATCTTCCACCGGAGCATAAGAAGGAAGCTTATCTGCCCATACATTTGCAGCATCCGGAATCAGTGCCATATACATCGGCACATCGGAATAATCCTCGGCAAGGGCTGTAATCGCGTCCACATTTGCCTGAACCTTCTTTTCGTCCAGCTTGTTAATATCCGCCAGAAGATACTGGTTCTTTCCTCGGTACACACCGTTCACGTCCCGTCTTCCAAGAACTGTATCTAGTTTCGCCTGGGTATCTTTCACCGTCTCTTTGAAAAATGTCCTTCCTGCTCCTGTCACATTCACAAGACACAGGATCATGATCACGACTGCGAATACAAATACTGCACTTCTGCCTCGCTCCAGACGTTTTTTTTTTTTTTTTTTTTATCTTTCTTTCCAAATACCAGAATCTTCTTCCAGATAAGATTCGGAAGTGGTGTACTTGCAAGAAATGCCACTACAAGAACGAACACATTTCCAAGGAAAAGATATCTTCCCATGATACCAACCACATCACCTCCGCCAAATCCAAACATCACTTTCAGATAACCAAATGACGCTGCCGGTGTTTTACCGAAGAAAAATACCCAGCCAAGTGCTGTAAAAAACCATGTATAAATCTGCCCAAGCACAGGTGGTAATCTCTTTAAAAATGGCAGTGCATAACGCTCCACGATCTGCCAGAATGCAAGGTAGATACCCCAGAGCAATCCACCTGTGACCGTTACCTGCCACGGTGCATTCTTCCACATACCTGCATACCAAAGTCCCATCAGAATTCCGGATACAAGTGTTCCAAGCCAGCCGCCCCAGAGTGGTTCACAGATGTAATCCCAGAACCATGCAAAAACAGAGCTGTTAAAACGGCGTACAAATGTTGTTATGTTACGTGCTACATATGGATAGCGGAAATTTTTTCTTCACATCAAATCCAAGCATTCTGCAAAGTCCCACTGCCATATCACAGTATCCACTGAACGCAAAGTAAATCTGGAACATGAAGATCGCACATCCCAGCCATGCACCAAACACAGACAACTCGCCTGCCTTCAAAGACATGATCTTGGTGAATGAATCTGCCAGGTAATCTGCAATGATAACTTTCTTTGCAAAACCACATACAAATAAAGCAATTCCTTCGCCAGCCTTTGCCCAGGACAATTTGCGAGTCTTTAATTCCTTTCGGATCTGCGGATATTTTACGACCGGTCCTGCCAGGAACAACGGAAACATTGCTATGTAAACTGCAAAATCCAGAATACTTTTCTGAGCCTTTACATTTCCCCGGTGAATCTCAATCAGATAAGAAAGCACCTGTAAGATGCAGATTCCTATTCCGACCGGCACTTCCGAAATAAAGCCCACGCGTTGTCCGATAAATGCAAAGAACACATATACTATAATATTGATCAGTATGCTTCCAGCAAATAACTGCTCCGTACTCCTTCTTCTTCGCATGTAGCCTTCCATCTGAATTCCTACAGCATAATTAAACAATATAAAAAATGCCAGAACGACCAGATTGACCGGGGCTCCCCATGCAAAAAAAACTGCTCCCCCCCTGCAACCAGGGCAATGTCTTTTATCTTTCCCGGAAGCAGATAATACAATATGAAAATAACTGGTAAAAATACACATATAAATGCGATACTATTGAATAACATAATTTCTAAACGCTGCCTCCAGAATTTTATTAATACAAGCCTCATAATAGGCTTTTTGTCATTGTACTTCCGTCCTCCCCATAATAAGAAGCGTCCGTAAGATCTGTTGTGTCTACATATTTCACTTTTTCTTCCTTACAAAGAGCCTTCAAAAGCTTCATTGTATGAAGTTACATCCAGCGCGGTACTCATCTTGGACAAACTACTATCATCTGATGATGTATCACTATCACTATTGCTCTTAGAATCTGTGCTGCTCTTAGAATCTGTACTGCTCTTAAAATCCGAGTTGTCAGTTGTATCTTTAGCATCTGAATCTGAATCAGTATCTGAATCGGCTGAACCTGTCGCATCACCTGTACTTGTCAGTGACAGGTATGCCGGGATACTGCATACATAAACTTTCGTATCCGGCAATGCTGCTTTCACCTGCTCAACAAAGCTTTTGTAATTCGCTGCAAATGCATCCGCTGTCTCTCCACTGACTGCTACATCTCCTCTTCCGATACAGAGGATAAGCTTCTGTGGTGCAGTCTCTGCTTCTGTTACGGCTGTCAAAAGCTCATTTAATCCGGAACCTTCCGCATCGCTGACCGTTGCTCCATCCTTTGACTTCACCTGCGACTTACTCAAGATGTCATTCTGTCTGAAGCCAAGTGCAGTACTGTCACCAAGCACAATACAGCCATCCCTTTTTTCTTTTTTGCAGACTTTGCTTTCCACGCTGCCGCCTCATCTGCTTCTGTCTGCTCTAATTCCTGAATCTTGGCATCAATCTTCTGAACATTGGCATCTTCCAGTTCTGTCAGTTTCTTTACTCCTTCTGTCGCATCCACTCGCGGATTCATCATTCGCGTTCCAATAATCAGCGCACCGATCAAAAACAAGAGGATTACTGCAACAATCGCAAAACGAAGCACTTTATCCGGCTCCATTTTTTTCCTTCATTTTTTCTTTATTCTTGTCAAACATTTTCATTCTCTCAATAAACAAATAAACTATGTACATCTTTAAAAAGACATACATAGTTTATTTTTACTTTGTATAAGAATAAAAGTCAAATTTTATAACTGTTTTTATCAGATTCACCATCTCAATTGCTGATAACGCGCAGTCATAACCTTTATTGCCAGCTTTACTTCCGGCACGTGCAATTGCCTGTTCAATATTTTCTGTTGTAATGATTCCAAATAAAACAGGAATACCTGTTGCAAGCTCGATCTGTGCAATTCCTTTTTTGCTGATTCGTTACATACCAGATCATAATGTGAAGTATCTCCACGGATAACAGCTCCCACGCAGATAACTGCATCATATTTTCCGGACTGTGCCATCTTCTGTGCAGTAAGCGGAATCTCAAATGCTCCCGGTACCCATGCTGCAGTAATGTTCTCTTCTTCTACTCCATGTCTTACCAGTCCGTCGACTGCCCCTCCCAATAATTTATTCACAATAATTTCATTGAATCTCGCTGCCACGATACCAACCTTCATTCCCTCCGGTGCTACTACTTTTCCTTCAATTACCTGAATCTGTTTCATGTTCTTCTTCCTCCTGCAATCTTTTTTTATAAATCTATTTCTTTAAAAATATGACCCATCTTTTCCTGTATCGTCTTCATATATTTCCGGTCATATTTTTTGTGGCTGGATCTCTAATGGTACTCTTTCCTTAATTTCCAGTCCGAAATCCTGAAGCCCATAGACTTTATCCGGATTATTTGTCAGTAATCTTAATGATTTCACACCAAGGTCTGACAGTATCTGTGCCCCGACCCAGTACTCTCTGAGATCCGGTGCAAACCCTAACTTCACATTAGCCTCCACAGTATCGTATCCCTGCTCCTGAAGCGCATATGCTTTGATCTTATTGATCAGTCCGATTCCTCGGCCTTCTTGTCTCATATAGAGAATGATTCCTCTGCCTTCCGCCTCCACCTGGCGCATTGCCGTCTGAAGCTGCAATCCGCAGTCACAGCGAAGAGAACCAAAAGCATCTCCGGTCAGGCATTCTGAATGGACTCTGCAAAGTACATTCTCTCCCATCCCCGATTTCACCTTTTACCAGTGCAAGATGATGTTCTCCTGTAATATCATTGATATATCCGTGAATTTGAAAATCACCGTACTGCGTCGGAAGGTCTGCAACCGCCTCTTCTTTTACATGTTTTTCATGTATTCTTATATAATCCTGCAAATCTTTGATTGTGATAAATGTAAGATGATACTTACGAGCCAGCTCCCAGAGTTCTGATGTACGCATCATCGTACCGTCTTCTTTCATGATCTCACAGCACACGCCGCATTCTTTCAGTCCGGCAATTCTCATAAGATCCGTTGTTGCCTCTGTGTGACCGTTACGCACAAGTACACCGCCTTTTTTTGCCACCAACGGGAATACATGTCCCGGTCTTCTGAAATCTTCTGGTCTTGATGTATCATCCACACATTTCATCATCGTATATGCACGTTCTGCTGCCGATATACCGGTTGTTGTATCTACGTGATCAATCGATACCGTAAATGCAGTTCCGTGATTATCGGTATTTTCCGCAACCATCGGTGGAAAATTAAGCCTTGCTGCAATTTCTGCACTCATCGGTGTACAGATAAGACCCTTTGCATAGGTTGCCATAAAATTAATATTTTCCTGCGTTGCAAATTCTGCCGCACAGATCAAATCTCCTTCATTTTCTCTGTCCGGATCATCGGTAACAAGAATGATCTTTCCATCTTGTAAATCCCGGATTGCCTCTTCTACTGTATTATATTGATACTTTTTGTTCCATCTGTTCTTCCTCCGTTATTCTTTTTTTCTGTTGCTGTATATTTAAAATCCAAATTCTTCAAGAAACTCCATTGTAATTCCTGTTTTTTTTCATGTTCCAATTTGGATTCTTCTTTTTTTCCAATCCCCATTAATTTTTCTACATATTTTCCGATCACATCATTTTCCAGATTCACAAGATCTCCGGATGCTTTTTTCAGAAGTATCGTCTCTTCCCCTGTATGTGGAATGACTGATACCTGAAACCCTTCATCGTCTACCTTCGCAACCGTCAGGCTGATTCCATCAATACAGACGGACCCTTTTTCCACGATCAGATCTAATATCCGCTGTGAAGTTTTAATGGATACCCAGACTGCATTTTCCTCTTGGATCATTGACCTGATAACTCCTGTTCCGTCAATATGGCCGCTCACAATATGGCCTCCGAATCTTCCATCCGCTGCCATTGCCCGTTCAAGATTTACATAACTTCCAATCTTACAATTTCCAAGACTGCTTCTTCTGATCGTCTCTGCCATCACATCGGCAGTAAATCCGTCCGGCTGCAGGGAAGTGACTGTCAGACATACTCCATTTACCGCAATACTGTCTCCGATTTTCGTACCTTCCAGTACTTTTGCTGCCTTCACCGCCAATACCCCTGAATTCCCATTCAACTGAATATAACGGACTTTTCCCCACTTCTTCTACAATTCCTGTAAACATAATTCCTCCTGTTCTTTTCTTAAGACCTGACAGGTAATTTTTAGGTCTTCTTCCAATCTGGCAGATATCTTTGAACTTTAGTACCGCTGCCTGAGACGGAAGCTCTATCCCAATTCCATCCACCGGAGTCCGGCTTCCTGCTCCGCCAAAGATTTTTGGTGCAATAAATGCCTGCACCTCCTGGACAACTCCGGCTCGTAATGCACTGTCATTTAAAGTTCCTCCACCTTCCAGTAAAATGCTGTCGATATTTTTCTTTTTCCCAGATACTCCATCAAATGCTTCAGATTAACATGTTTTTTCATATCCGGACAAAATATGGTTTCCACTCCCATTGTCTGCAAAATTTTTTTTTTCTTCTCTACATTCTCCAGATCTGCATAGGCTACAATCGTCCGGTACTCCCTCGCACTTTTTACAATCTGGCTGTCCAGTGGAATTCTTAACTTACTGTCACAGATAATCCTGACCGGACTTTTAAGCCCTTCTACCCGGACATTCAGCATTGGATCATCAGCAAGTACCGTTCCTATCCCGACCATGATTCCCATATACCGATGACGCATATACTGTACTTCTCTGCGTGCGGCTTCTTGGGTGATCCATTTTGAAGCTCCTGTCTTTGTTGCAATTTTCCCATCCAGCGTCATTGCATACTTCATAACTACGTATGGTGTTTTTGGTCGTTATATAATGAAAAAAATATTGGATTTAATTCATCGCATTTGTCCTTCATAAAATCTTCCACAACCGCTACACCGGCATCTCTTAATATCTTCGCTCCCTTTCCTGCCACTTTTGGATTTGGGTCTCTGGATCCAATCACTACTTTTTTATCTTCTGCTCTAAAATTGCTTCCGTACACGGCGGCGTCTTTCCATAATGACAACATGGTTCCAATGTAACGTACAGCGTTGCCCCTTCGGCTGATTCAGTGAGAGAAGCAATTGCATTTCGTTCCGCATGCAACTCTCCGCATCTGGCATGATAGCCTTCGCCGATAATACGTCCATCCTTTACGATGACCGCTCCGACCATCGGATTAGATTCGTCCATCCTTTTCCTTTTTTTTTGCAAGTTCTATTGCACGTTTCATATAATCCTGGTCTGTCACATACATTCCTTCTTTCTTTTTTATCTTAGAACAAAACCCCTGCAGATAATCTACAGGGGTTTTGTTCACTGGTTTTAATCACAACTTCATGACTAATTATCTGCGAAAGTAAATAAGCTCTGAAATGGTCTACCATCTCAGAGCCTCGATACCGCATTCATAACTAAAACTATATGTACCGTCTTCTTCTCTCATCCAGACTGTACTGTCGGCCCCGGAATCTCACCGGATCATGCCTCTCGGCTCGCGGGCTTTACCGCCGGTAAATCTCACCCTGCCCTGAAGATTTCTATCTTTTTTTTGTATAATAATACTTTATTGCTTATTTGTAAAGAATTTTTTTTGACTTTTGAGAATTATTTCACAAAAAATCCATAAATTTCGATTGAACAAAATCGCTGCGCGATGGCCTGCCAAGGCTGTGGCGCAGTTTTATTTTTATTAAAAAGCAGTGGAATTACTTTCCATAATCCGTTATTTTCCGCAATCGGAATTATGACGCTAACGCACCTCCGAATAGGTAGATGTAATTATTAACACTACTTATTCTGGAGGTTTTATTATGTATAAAGATATTTTTGAATCCATCCGCAATGAAGCGGAAAAACGTAACCTGCGTGAAAGAACTATTCAACTGTATTGCTCTGATGTCAGTTACTTCCTTCGTTGGATTGGAAAAAATGTTTCTGATCTTACACTTGAAGATGCGGAAAGTTTTCTTACTGCCAAACGTCTGGAAGGAAGGTCTCCTGAAACTCACAATCACTATCGGTCTGCAATAAAGTTCTTATATAAAAAGGTGCTGAAGATTCTCTGGGATGATGACACTGTTCCGGCTATGAAAAGAGAGCGAAATCTTCCTGCCGTTCTATCCCGCGATGAAATAAATGCAATCATTGACGCCACTCCGAATCTGAAGCATAAAGCGATTATTGCAACTATGTATTCTTCCGGATTACGTGTATCAGAGGTTGTTCATCTTCATTATGATGACATTTCACGTACCAACATGACAATTCATGTTCGTGAAACCAAAGGCAGAATTGACAGGTATACAATTCTGTCTCAAAAAAATTTAGACCTTCTCACAGAGTATTGGTTCAAATGTGGTCGCCCTAAAGATATCCTTTTCCCAAGTTCCTGGTCCGGTGGATATCTTGATATAGCCAGTGTTAACCAGTTCTTTAAGAAAAGTGCTAAACTCGCCGGCATTAACCGTCATGTTTCCTCTCATGCGTGCCGTCATAGTTTTGCCAGCCACCTATTCGAAAGTGGCACAGATATAAAATATATCCAGTCACTTCTGGGACATGTTGATCCTCGCTCTACAGATGTTTACCTTCATGTGAGCAACAAAACACTTCTTGGAATCCGCAGCCCGTTCGACAACCCGGAAGGTGGTGAATCATGAGTAAGGATTGTACGATTCAGGATGTTTTTCATCATTTTTATCCATCTTTTGAATCCACACATGATATTTCTCCCGCTCAGAGAAAAGCCGCTTACCACATCATGAATTGCAAAACCGGCGCCTTTGGTGTGAATGTAAGCGTATGCGAGGACTGCGGCTGCATATCAGTCCACTATAACTCCTGCCGTGACAGATGCTGTCCTATGTGTCAGGAGTTTCCAAAAGAAAAATGGGTAGATGCACGGCGGGAGGATATCTTAGATGCTCCTTATTTCCATGTGGTTTTTACAGTTCCGGAAGAACTCAATCCCATTATCTACAGCAACCAGAAATTCTTATACGCTGCTCTTTATCATGCGGCTTCAGATACTCTCAGTGAACTTGCTGCTGACAGTAAATATCTTGGGACTGATATCGGCTATATTTGTATCCTCCATACATGGGGAAGTACCATGAATTTTCATCCTCATATCCATGCGATTGTTCTTGGTGGAGGTCTGGATGTGAAAAATCATTGGAAAGACAACGGGAAAGAGTTTTTTCCTTCCGATTAAGGTAATCTCAAAAACATTTCGTGGAAAATACATGGCTGAACTTAAGCAGCTCTGGGAAAATGACAGGCTTGAATTTCATGGATCGGCTGCACCTTACAAAAATCACTATACTTTCAAGGAATTGTTAAATACCTGCTATGCAAAGGAATGGATTCCTTATTGTAAGAAACCATTTGATGGTGCCGAATCTGTCATCAGATATCTTGGAAAATACACCCACCGGATTGCTATCAGCAACTACCGTATCAAAGGCATGACAGAATCTACAGTTACATTTTCTGCTAAAGATTACAAAAACCAAGGGCTTTGGAAAGAGATCACTTTATCCGGCGAGGAATTTATCCGTCGATTTTTAATGCATGTTCCCCCAAAACGCTTTGTACGTATCAGGCACTATGGTCTTCTTTCATCCAGAAATAAGAAGAAAAAAGATTACCCTATGCAGAAACATCCTTGGTTGCAAAAAATATTTTCCAAGCTGAAAGATATGGATGCACCTGCCATTATCCGTCTTCTTTATAATAAAGATATATGCAAGTGTTCTTCCTGTGGTGGTAAGATTATCCCTCTGCCTACAGAACAACATTTTATAAAACCAAAACCACATATGCTCTGTTAACGTATCATAACTGTATATTTTTTTTAGCTTCCTTAGGGAGGCTTATTTCTGGTGTCATAATACAGGACTGAATTATAAATTCTATGTGTTTCTATGTGTACACGCTATCCTATTATAAATAGAGTGTCATAATTAAAAGTCCATATAGAGTTGACGCGCTTTGTTCAACCAGAAAAAAATCGAAATTGATGCAAACGAAAGGGCAGTTAACACTGCCTGACCGCCGTCATAAGTTGTATAACTTACAACATCTGTGTCCAGAAGTTCTCCCATCATGCTTGTGTATTCAAAGATTGCCTGCATCTTACCATGATCAGAATATGTATCTCCGCAGTAAGCAGTCAGAAACTCACCTCTGGAATTTATCTCATCGCAAATTGCCGGCACCTGATGTTTGTAACACCCGGCTCCAAGAAAGCTCGTATATTCTTCCGTTGTAATATCACGATTCAAAATTCCCATCACATGTCTTTTCAGTTCATATTCACTTCTGATCGGTTCCGGAATATCTAATCGTTCTTTATACAGCAATTCATCTGGAATTATACTTTTTGTAAATGTCTTCTACGCTGTTGATCCCCAATTCATCCAACATTGCCTTCTTATTCTCTGTTACACTATTAGGCATATATGGATGTACAAAACTGTTTTTTCCACAAGAATCTCTCCTTTCATGGCAGTTCACTTATTGATTATCTAAACATTTTTATTTATTTCACCTGCAACACATACATTAGTCTTCAAACAGTGGTTACGTCAAGTTATTTTGTTAATTTTTTTTGATATTTTCGCAATATTTCACAAAAAATAAAACAAGAAGTCGACCATTTGTCGACTTCTTTAAATATTCCATAATATTCATCTTTACCAAAGGCTATTTGCAGATTCTTCCTTTTATCCAACCTTGTAAATAGCAGAATCAGAATTTTTGAATATAATTTTATAATACCCCTTTAAATACTCATCTGCATCTGCATCGCCAGTATCTACATGCATCGGCTGTCCGCCAAGTCCTGCCAGTTTTTTTTTTGTTGCTACAATTTCAATCTGTTCTTTTCCTACTTTTCTGATTACCCGTGGACTAATCTGCTGATTTCCTCTTCCTAACAAAAAACCATTTCCACCAATACAGGTCACCAGAATTTTTATATGACTGTATGAATTGACACAGTTCCACAATTCTCTTTCATTCGCATCTCGAAGTATGA